>ENA-ORXF01000120-ORXF01000120.1-marine-metagenome-genome-assembly--contig:-NODE-120-length-58555-cov-16.076593_pt1 | contig 58555 bp, 45 predicted proteins | sample MGYA00237864_ERZ511476 | MGnify/ENA primary metagenome ERZ511476 (study PRJEB26306, sample SAMN06343908) | marine metagenome | isolation source: coastal waters | place: Atlantic Ocean: West Antarctic...
TACGTCATCATCTACATAGAAATTGCCTGTATGTTCACGGCTGTCTCGGGTAAGGATAATATGCGCGGCATCCGCCATGATAGCCACGGTTCTTGAACGCGCTACCATCATGTCGCCACCCAAATGATTAGCAACAGCTGCAGTAGCAATAGCGGTACGAGGCCACAACGCATTGAAGGCAATACCGTCTCGGGCAAATTCGCTGTGCATACCCAGTACGCACATGCTCATGCCATATTTTGCCATGCTGTAGGCAACGTGGTTTTGAAACCAGCGTACTTCCATGTTCAATGGTGGTGACAGATTCAAGACATGGGGGTTAGCAGACTTGCGTAAAAAAGGTACCGCTTTTTGAGAGCACAAAAAAGTACCACGCGTATTGATGTTGTGCATCAAGTCATAGCCCTTCATTGATACTGATTCAGTACCTGCCAAATTGATTGCGCTAGCATTGTTGATGAGAATATCGATGCCACCAAATTCTGCAGCAGTTTTTTCCATAGCATCTTGAACTTGGTCTTCAAAACGCACATCAACTACTAAGGGGAGTGCTTTACCACCGGCCGCTTCAATTTCTTCTGCGGCGGTATAAATGGTACCGGCCAAACGAGGGTGAGGCTCTGTGGTTTTAGCTGCGATTGCAATATTAGCGCCATCTGCCGCCGCACGTTTAGCAATAGCTAATCCAATACCACGACTAGCACCGCTGATAAATAATGTTTTTCCTGATAAATTTCCCATGCTATCTCTCTCTGTTAATCTGATATTCAATGTTTTTATTATGATTACAAGGTTATTAAGACCGCAGTGTGACCTAGCCTAAACCACCTTTGGTTAACTTGGCTGGGTCTAACAGTTTCTCTAGCTCTGCCCGTGGAATATCGGTTTCCTCTTCGGACACATCCAAAACTGGCCTGCCCTCTTTATAAGCTTTTTTAGCAATTTCAGCAGCCTTCGCATAACCAATAATAGGGTTTAGCGCAGTAACCAAAATTGGATTACGGCCCAATGCAAGTTTTAGCTGGTCTTCGTTGACGGTAAATGTTGTGACCGCTTTATCAGCCAGTAACCGACTCACATTCGCAAGTAATTTAATACTGGAGAGAATATTGTCAGCAATCATTGGTAACATAACATTGAGTTCAAAGTTACCGGCCTGACCACCAATGGTGATTGCGGCATCATTACCAATTACCTGAGCTGAGACCATGGTAGCGGCCTCTGGAATAACGGGGTTCACCTTACCCGGCATAATGGATGATCCGGGTTGAAGAGCCTCAAGGGCAATCTCTCCTAGTCCTGCCAAGGGGCCTGAGTTCATCCAACGCAAATCATTAGCAATCTTCATAATGGACACTGCTGTGGTCTTCAATTGACCCGACAATGAAACAACCACGTCTTGTGTATTGATATGAGTAAATAAATTATCTGCCGGTGAAAACGCTATTCCAGTTACTGCACTTAGTTCCTTGCTAAATTCAGCAGCAAAGTCAGGGTGGGCGTTAATACCCGTGCCAACTGCTGTTCCACCTTGCGCGAGTGTTTGTAACTTGGGTAGGGTCGCTTTAATAAAGTATATATTTTGCTCAATTTGAGATGCCCAACTAAGCAAGCTCTGGCTGAGACGCACAGGCATAGCATCCATAAGGTGTGTGCGTCCGGTTTTAATGTGATGATCTACGGTCTTAGCCTTTGACACAATGGCATTATGTAAATGCTCTAAAGCCGGTAACAACTGCTCAGTGACCTCAATAGCGGCACTGATATGAATAGTGGTAGGGATAATGTCGTTACTACTCTGACCATAGTTTATATGGTCATTAGCACTAACCGCTTCACCCACTTTAGCAGAGGCTAAGGTCGCTAAAACTTCATTAGCATTCATGTTTGAGCTAGTGCCTGAACCGGTTTGATAGACATCAACCGGAAAATGAATCATCAAGTCTGGGCTAGCTAATAATTCAGTAACAACATCACTAATGGCATTAGCCACGTTAGCCGGCAACAACGCCAACTTGGCGTTTGCTTGTGCCGCAGCTGACTTAGCGGTCAACAAGGCTCGAATAAACGCCTCAGGCATGGCCTTACCACTGACGGGAAAATTATTAATAGCGCGTTGCGTCTGCGCCCCATATAGTGCCGCTTCAGGGACATCTAGTTCGCCCATGCTGTCGCGCTCAATCCGAGTATTCATTGCCATTCCTTAATATGCTAATCAAATTTGATGACTTGGTTGTGGTCCACAGACACGCAAGACCACCCCAATGTAGGGGGACTATATTAGCAGAAATAGTATTTATTAATAATTAATTAGACGGATATTATTGAGAGCATAACCAGACTAGACCTAAAAGCTAACTCTGAATTACACAACCATGCTCTTGACCGGCATCTAGAAGCCACTGAGCAATGTAGTCAGCAAAACTACGTCGAATTGTGAGGTCAAAACTGCCATCGGCATTACTGGACACCAGCGCTGTTGCCTTAGCAAAATTAGTTTGGACGCACCGGTTTACCGTTTCACCAGCCATTGCCCAACCCTCAAAGTCATAACCACTGGCTTTCTTAAGGACCAGAGCCACAGAAGAACCTCGAAGGTTAATTTGGGTTTGGCCACCGGTGACATCAACAATAGAAATATGCCCTGCCAGTGCCCCTCGAAGCGACGACTGAACTGTTTCAGCCGATTGATCGCTGACTATCACCCATTCGTCTGGCCCCAACCAACAGGCCATCGTTAATCCATGCCTACTGTAGGTACCAGCCTCAGTCGGCAGAGTCAATTTTAAGCTATCTTTGACCCCAGCAGTAAAAGCGGCATCATTCGCATTTCCTCGCAAATTGAGATAGCACCCTTGGTTTATCTCAGTCACAGTTAATCCTGGCTCAACATCAGTAGTCCAGTCCGGTGAACGCTGTCCTTTTAAATAATGGAGTGACGATTGCATGATCGAATTTTCGAGTGCTAATTCAGACATTCTGGCGGTCTCCTTTGGGATCATAAAATACCGAACTGACAATTTTAGCGGCGCTAATACTACCGTCTGCTGATGGACAATAGACCGTATCGCCGAGACGATTCAAACCACCCTTAACCACCGCTAGCGCAATAGAATGACCCATATTAGCACTGTAATAACTAGAGGTTACGTGCCCTTGCATAGACATTGGAATTGTTTGTTTTGGGTCGTTAACGATCTGTGAGCCCTCGGAAAGAACCGCTGCTGGGTCGAGCGTTTTAAGCCCAACTAACTGCTTGCGGTTTTCACGTACTGAATCACTTCTCTCTAAGGAACGTTTGCCTATAAAACTGAAGGTTTTGTTTTTACCCACCACCCAGTCCATATTCATATCTGCTGGTGTCATCGATCCATCGGTATCCTGACCAACAATAATAAAGCCCTTCTCTGCGCGCAGCACATGCATGCTCTCTGTACCGTAAGGGGTAATATCAAACTCAGCACCAGCCTCAATTAGTTTTTCCCACACATGGCGGCCATAATTAGCAGACACATTAATTTCATAGGACAATTCACCCGTAAAGCTAATGCGGAATACTCGTGCAGCAACACCCGCCACCGTGCCATCACGCCAGTCCATAAAGCCAAACTTGTCCGCACTCAGATCAATGTCTTCGCATACTTTGGCGACGACCTTACGGGCATTAGGCCCAGTTACCGTTGCTGTCGCCCAATGATCTGTGACAGAGGTAAAATAAACCTGCAGTTCTGGCCATTCTGTTTGCTGCCACAATTCTAACCAAGCCAAAACACCGGCAGCACCGCCGGTCGTTGTAAACATTAAATAGTGATTGTCCGCTAAGCAGGCACACACACCGTCATCAAAGATCATGCCGTCTTCTTTTAACATCACACCATAGCGACACTTTCCCGGTGCTAGTTTGAGGTAAGAATTGGTGTACATTCGCGTGATAAACTCAGCAGCATCTGGGCCTTGGATATCGATTTTACCCAGCGTGCTGGCATCCAGAATACCAACGCTATTACGTACCGCCAAACATTCTCGGTTGACAGCTTCATGCATGGTTTCATTGCCCCGTGGAAAATACCAAGGACGTTTCCACTGACCAACATCCTCGAACTCCGCACCTTGCTCTGTATGCCATCGATGTGCAGCGGTATATCGCTCTGGATCAAAGAGGTCACTGATATCTCTACCGGCAATCGCGCCAAACGTTGTGGGTGTATATGACGGCCGGAAAATGGTTGTACCCGTGGCACTGATACTCTGACCCAGCGCATTAGCTAATATCGCCATACCATTGATATTGCCTAGCTTGCCCTGATCGGTACCAAAACCCAGGGCAGTGTATCGCTTAACATGCTCTACTGACTCAAAACCTTCCAACACAGCCAGCTCAATACCACCTGCACTAACATCTAATTGAAAATCAACAAATTGACTGGGCGCACGACTTGTAGGTTTTGTGTGGGGCACTAAAAACAGCGCCTGCTGCGGGTGTTCAATCACCTGCTTCACTACGGGCAATACTGTTTTTACAACACCATCACCAAAACCTGCCATTTTGGCTGCTTCAGCGCCCGCTGTTGCGCCCTCTAAAATGCCGTCGCTAAGTCCAAAAGTACCTTTGCATGCGCCAGCAGACCGTTCTTGCTGTTTTGATGTGCCGGGTCTAAAGCTTACAATTTCATCGTCCCATACCGGCTTTGCACCAGTGTGAGAACTCAAATGAACAGCGGCACTCCAGCCTCCCGAGCTAGCAATTAAATCACAGGCTAACCTCTGCACTGCGCCAACAATCTTTGTACCTTCTCCGTTAAGCGGCGCTACAAGAGCCGACCGGACTCGCTTGCCACCTTTGGCTTCTATAACGCCACAGCCGTCAATAATTTGAATGCCTAGCGCTCTTACTAACTCAACGAGCTCACCCCTGGGTGAAGATCGAGAGTCGACCACAGCTACTACCTCGCGACCAATACTGTGCCAATCAAGGGCTGTTCGGTAAGCGTTGTCATTGTTGGTGGCTAAGACTAATTTACGCCCAGGAGCCACGCCAAAACGATTGATATAGGTAGAGACTGAAGACGCTTGCATAACCCCCGGCACATCATTGTGAGCAAACACTAGTGGTCGCTCAAAGGCACCCGTCGCCAGAACTACCTGTTTAGCTCTCACACGATGCATACACTGCCGAGGTCCAGAAGTAGCCTTTATACCCAAATGGTCGGTGCGTCTTTCTAAGATAGTTAAAAAATTGTGGTCATAGTAGCCAAAGACTGTGCTGCGCGTCAGCCGTTGCACATTACTCAACGAGGCTAGCTGGGTGTTCATAGAAGATATCCAATGGCTAGCCGATGTGCCACCAACTTGTTCTTTGGAGGCTAATAAACTGCCACCAAACTCACTCTGTTCGTCGGCAATAATAACTCTCGCACCCGCAGTACCTGCCTCAAGAGCAGCAATCAAACCCGCAGGACCAGCGCCAACAACAAGTACATCACAATGCTGATTAATCTTTTCGTAAATATCTGGATCAGCCTCTACGGGCGTTTTTCCAAGACCGGCTGCCTTACGAATGAAATGCTCGTAGGTCATCCAAAATTTTTGCGGGTACATAAACGTTTTATAGTAAAACCCTGGCGGCATAAGCCGTCCAAAAGCACCAATCCAGCTCATCACATCGAAATTAACACTTGGCCATCCGTTGACGCTCGCAGCTTCAAGACCTTCGTAGAGCTCGACTTGAGTAACCTTTAAATTAGGTACTGTCGCAGCACCAGACCCCAACTGGATAATGCCATTGGGCTCTTCCATACCATGCCCGACAATACCGCGGGGACGAGAGTATTTAAAGCTACGCCCAACTACATTGACGCCATTTGCCAGTAGCGCTGAGGCTAGAGTGTCACCAGCAATACCTTGGTAGGCTTTACCATTAAAAGTGAAATTAAGGATCTTGCTAGGATCAGTGCGACCAGACGTAGAAATACGATTCATTTGAGTCATGCGTCTGCTCCAGTAACCTGAGGTTGTGTGCCAACGATATAAGTCTCTAAAATCTCGTAGGTTAAGGTGTTCCGCGTGGCGTTAAAGTAACGTCTACACCCGACACCGTGGTACCACATTTCATGGTGAATACCACGAGGGTTTTTCCGAAAAAACAAATAGTCGCCCCACTCTGCATCAGTCAGAGTCTCCGGCGCAAGCGGCCTTGTGATATGTGCCTCTCCTCCGTAACTGAATTCTTCTTCTTCACGGTGCTCTTGGCAATGCGGGCAATAAATTAATAACATAGTTTTTTCCGATATCTCTGAATGCCAATAGTTAGTGAGCCACACCAGCGGCGCCGTGCTCGTCAATCAATGCGCCGGTATTAAAACGGTCAATATTAAAGGCGGCAGCTAGTGGATGAGGACGATCATTTGCTACGGTATCAGCAAATACAAAGCCTGAGCCGGGCGTTGCTTTAAATCCGCCAGTTCCCCAGCCACAATTGAAGTAAAGGCCATCCACAGACGTTTTGCTGATAATGGGGCATGCATCAGGGCATGTATCCACTATGCCTCCCCACTGCCTATTCATTTGTACTCGACTAAAGGCCGGAAAAAGCTCACATATAGCTTGGACGGTATGTTCAATCACATTGAAAGAACCTCGCTGACCATAGCCGTTGTAATTATCAACACCCGCACCAATCACCAAATCACCTTTGTCTGACTGACTAACATAACCGTGCACTGCATTGGACATAACTACCGTGTCTAAACAGGGCTTTACCGGCTCAGACACCATAGCTTGTAGCGGTCGTGATTCGATCGGCAGTCGCAATCCGGCCATGGCGGCTACCAGGCCAGAGCTTCCAGCGGTAACACAGGCAACCTTGCGAGCACCAATAAAGCCATTGGTCGTTTCAACGCCAACCACGGCACCATCTTTGCGACGAATACCCGTCACCTCTGTCTGTTGAATCATATCTACACCGAGCGCATCAGCAGCACGAGCGTAACCCCACGCCACTGCATCATGACGCGCAGTTCCACCGCGAGGTTGCCATGAAGCGCCTAAAATGGGATAGCGGCTATTGCGAGAAATATTGATCAGAGGTGCTATTTCTTTAATTCTTTCAGGCGTAACTACTTCACCATCAATACCATTGAGTCGATTAGCGTTTACGCGTCTCTCGATATCACGCATATCTTGCAAGTTGTGCCCCAGATTGAGCACGCCACGCTGGCTAAACATAACGTTGTAGTTAAGTTCTTGGCTTAAGCCCTCCCAAAGTTTCAGCGACAACTCATATAATTGAGCTGCCTCATCCCACAAGTAGTTGGAACGAATAATCGTAGTATTACGCGCGGTGTTACCGCCGCCTAAATAGCCCTTCTCAACTACTGCAACGTTGGTAATACCGTGGACCTTAGCGAGGTAATAGGCAGTCGCTAACCCATGCCCGCCACCACCAACAATAATTACATCGTAATCTTTTTTTGGGGTTGGATTACGCCATACCTTTTGCCAATTTTCATGGTAACTGAGAGCGTTTTTTAACAGGCTTAAAGCGGAGTATCGTTTCATAGTATCCACGGCGTTAAGAGTAAAATAATAATGTCGTATTGGACCAGTTTTATTAGTGGGGTTGCTAGAACAAAAACGCCAATCGATGACTCAAAAACGACAAAATAAGCCTATAACCACAAAAACCGAGGTTTTAAGGGTAAAATGTCATTAACGTTATGACTTAAAACCAGTTTATGTTGTATTAAAACGACTTGTAGAGCGTAGTTAATCATGCCGAAATCTATATCACAGAGTCTTAATTCTGCACATCTTGCAGTAGGTTTTGTGCTCATGCCAAGCTTTACCTTGTTACCCTTTTCGGCCTTTATTGATGCTCTGCGTCTCGCCGCTGACGAGGGCGATCAAAGTCGTCAGATTAATTGCCAGTGGACGGTTATGGGTCCGACACTAGCACCCATAAGCTCAAGCGCAGGAGTAACGGTAAAACCCTGGGAGACTTATCGGAACCCAGCAGATTTTGATTATATTATAGTGGTGGGTGGCCTCTTGGAGCACACCTTGTCAGGTAGTGAACATGTTATTGATTACCTACAACAGGCAGATCGTGCCCACGTACCCATTATTGGTCTCTGCACAGGTTCCTTTGTAATGATACGAGCAGGGCTAATGGATCAACGTCGATGTTGTGTCAGTTGGTTTCACCATACAGATTTAACTGATCGCTACGCACATGTTATGCCTATTGCTGACCAGCTTTTTGTCGATGATGGCGACCGAATTACATGTGCTGGCGGCGCAGTAGCCGCTGATTTAGCCGCCTACATTATTGAACGCCATTTAGGACAAAGTTGGGCACGCAAGAGTTTACGTATTTTAGTCATGGACAAGCCGCGGCCAGCGAATGCACCCCAGCCGCAAAAAAATTCTGACTATCAGGTCAATAATCGCTGGGTGGCAAGAGCGCTATTATTGATGGAACAAAATTTGAGTCGACCACTAAACAGCGATGAGATAGCCTTGCGACTTAGTATCTCCAAACGCCAACTGGAGCGTTTATTTATGAGCGATACTGGGGATAGTTTGCAGAAGTTCTACCGGAAAATTCGCCTCCGCTATGGACTCTGGTTATTACAAAACACGGATCGTCTAATTACCGATATTGGTCAGGATTGTGGTTTCTCAGACACGGCTCACTTCTCCCGCGTATTTCGCCAAGCCTTTGGAAAAAAACCCACCGATTACCGCCATTAAACCTATTATCTTAGAGCTCGGCGTTCAGCGCTGGGCGGTTTCCCATAAAGGTCGCTGTAACATTTACTAAAGTGTGGTGCGGTTGAAAATCCACAGCTTATGGCAACGTCAATGACTGCAACTGACGTCTGTAACAATAACAAACGCGCCCGTGATAATCGCAACTCAAGGTAATAACGCGATGGCGCACAGTGCAGGTACCGGTTGAATAAACGCTCCAGCTGCCGACGTGAGATTCCAACATAGTCGGCCACTTCATCCAGTGTGAGCGGCTCCTCTATATTACTCTCCATTAACGTTACTGCATCTACCAGTCGCGGCTGGCTCGCACCTATAAGGTATTTCAGCGGTGCACGCTGGGCATCTTTTTCGGTACGCACGCGATCACAGGTAAATTGCTCTGAAATTTCCTGAACTAATTGATGACCATGGATACTGGCTATGAGGTTGAGCATTAGGTCAATAGAGCTTATGCCACCAGAACATGTGTATCGATCACGATCAATCACAAACAGGCTTGAGGAAATCTCCAGACGCGGGAACTCTTCGCGCAGACTAGACAGATTTTCCCAATGGATGGTGCAGCGGTAGCCATCTAATAACCCCGCGACTGCCAACGCATAAGTACCAGTATCGATGGCGCCTATAGGGATTTTTCTCTTAGCAATCTTGCGCAATCCGTCAGTCAGTGTCTTATTGCAGTATTTCTTAACCGAGTAACCACCACATACCATTAGGATATTAGCGTCAGTCGCTTCTTCAAGACTACCATCGATAGTCAGTTCAAGGCCTGCACTGGAAGTGAGTGGTTGTCCATCAAGACTGTGCACAGACCAGGTATAAAGCGATCGATTGGTAAGTCTATTAGCCATGCGCAAGATGCCAACAGCATTAGAAAATGCGCTGAGGGTATATTCTGGAAGCATTAAAAAGCAAACATGCAAAGCGGTTTCAGCTTCAGTGACATTTAAATGTATTGAATCAGACATTTTTCAATCCCTCACCAACAGTGTAGCGCATGGCATACATACACGGACTAATTTGGCCTTTTGATAGAGGCTCTTGTCGCGAGTATAGGCCAAGAAAAGGATTTCAAAAAGGCTTTTATTTTCGCCTGCGTTTACGGCCGCCTGGCGCCTCCATGAGGACTTTTTCGGCAGGCTTTTCTACCACAGAAAAAAGATTTGGAAAGGGGTCTGTTTTGTTAGGGAAAGCCATCGCATCAACAAAGTATTGTTGAAATTTTGGCTCCATTGCAGTTTCAATCTTTTCAATATTGGTGACGAGAGACTCAATCGTATTACGTGACTTAGTGTTAAGTAGGGCGATTCTAGCACCGGTGCCAGCGGCATTACCCGCAGAAGACACCTGATCTAGTGCACAATCAGGAATCAATCCCAACACCATCGCATGTTTGACATTAATATGGCTACCAAAGGCGCCGGCAAGCCGAATACGATCAATACGTTCAATACCTATTTTGTCCATGAGCAACTTAACCCCAGCATAGAGCGCAGCTTTGGCCAATTGGATTTGACGTACATCATTTTGAGTAACTGTGATCGGCGCTTTGCGTTCGGCCCCAAGAATATCGGTGACATCTGGCTGATACAGGACATAAGAAAAAGTACGACCATCAGCAACAACACGCTTACTTCGTGCCGCTAAAGCCCCATCGATAACACCATCGACAGTAATAATACCTGCCAAAAACATTTCTGCTACCACTTCAATAATACCTGAACCACAAATACCAGTGACACCAAACTTTGCAGTCTGTGCGGAAAAGTCAGTCTCATCGGACCAAAGCTCAGAACCAATAACTCTAAACCGCGGTTCTAAGGATTCAGCATCAATACGCACTCTTTCAATCGCCCCAGCTGCTGCGCGTTGTCCAGAACTTATCTGGGCACCCTCAAAAGCAGGCCCTGTGGGACTAGAACAGGCCAACAAACGGTTCTTGTCACCAAGTACAATTTCAGCATTGGTTCCAACATCCACCAGTAACGTCATTTTATCTTGATTTTGAGGCTCTTCGGAGAGGATGACCCCTGCAGTATCAGCACCAACATGGCCAGCAATACAGGGCAATACGTAAAGTCTGCCGCCGTAATTGATTTGTAAGTCCAACTCCCGAGCTGGAACTTCAATAGCAGAATCTGTCGTCAACGCAAAAGGAGCGCCACCAAGCTCCACTGGGTCAATACCTAACAACAAATGATGCATAATAGGATTAGCCACCAAGGTTATTTCCAGAATATCTTCAACCGACCCTTTGACCTGTTTAGCGACATCGACAAACAAGCTATTGAGCGCATCGCGAATAATAGTGGTCATCTCAGACACCCCTTCAGGGTGCATCATCACGTAAGACACTCGGCTCATCAGGTCTTCACCGAAACGAATTTGCGGATTCATCATACTAGCGCTTGCCAATACTTCTCCACTTGAAAGATCACAGAGGTGTGCTGCCACTGTGGTCGAGCCCACGTCCACCGCAACGCCATATGCACTTAGATGAACCCCAGGCCACAGCGCAATAATAGAGTTATTTTTATGCACGGCCACCGTTAAGGATCGAGCACTCTTTTTTAGTGCCGGCTGTATACTTCGGAGTAACAGGGTGTCACAAATCAACCCCGTTAAGCCCCACTCAGCTTCGAGTGCCTCCAGTAAGTGTTGCAAGTCACCCTTGGGTACTTCCATATCTGGCTCAGGTACTTCAACAAAATAGAGGCGTGTGGCAGCATCTAACTCAATATCGCGATGTTCAGCGTCTTTACGGACCACTTGTCGATGGACTTGACTCTCAGGTGGCACATCAATGACACAATCATCTAGTAATAAGGTGTGACAACTTAGACGACGACCGCTGGCTAGCGACTTTTTCCTCTGACTATAACTTTTTTCAGTCTCACTTAAGGGGGATAGATGGCTATTGGCAGAGTGTATTTGATGTTTGGGAAATGCACCTTCGGCACAGGTAATCTGGCAGCGCCCACAAAGACCGCGTCCACCGCATACTGAGTCGATGTCTACACCTAAACTACGGGCCGCATCCAGCAAGGGCGTGTGCACTGGAAAGCTGCCACGCCGACCGGAGGGAGTAAATACAACCTTGACTTGTTTTTCAGTCATCAGCCTTACCTATCATTCTCTATTGTTTAACAATAACCTGAGCTCATTTTTATGCTCGTTTACGGCGACCACCACGAGCACGTTCGGTACCGGGAGCCTGGGGTTCACGATAGGCCTTAATCCAACGAGTACAATTTGGGTCATTACCCATCATCACATCGCCTCCACGCACCGCTTGCATAACTTCAGCATGCAGTGGGCTAGTAATAGCCGACGTCATTCCAGCACCCATAGCCATGGTTAAAAATGCACTGTTGATACCATTACGATTGGGCAAACCAAAACTCACATTGGAAGCACCACAGGTGGTATTCACTTTTAACTCTTCCCTCAGACGTCGCACCACATGCATTACTTGTAAGCCTGCAGAATTAATCGCGCCTATAGGCATTACCAACGGATCAACAATGACATCACTGTAATGGATGCCATAATCTGCAGCCCGCTCGACTATCTTTTTAGCCACGGCAAACCGCTCGTCAGGATCTTCTGAAATACCCGTCTCATCATTCGATATTGCCACTACCGCAGCGCCATACTTCTTCACCAATGGTAGTACACGTTCAAGCACCTCATCCTCACCAGTAACCGAATTGACCAGAGCCTTACCCTGGTACACCGACAATCCTGCCTCTAAAGCTGCAATAATGGATGAATCAATGCTGATCGGCACGTCTGTAATGGATTGCACTAGCTGAATCGCCTCAGCTAAGATCCGCGGCTCATCTGCCAGAGGAATACCAGCATTAACGTCGAGCATCTGTGCACCGGCTAGAACCTGGGCTAAAGCATCAGCTTCGACACGACTATAGTCTCCTAGCTTCATTTCTTCCGCCAAAATTTTACGGCCTGTCGGGTTGATACGCTCGCCAATAATAACGAAGGGTTGGTTAAAGCCAATTTTGACTTCCCTAGTGGCAGAGCTCAGCGTAGTAATGGTCATAATTAATCCTAGTGGTGTGTCTAGTTATACCTAAAAGAGGTCAGTTTTAGCCTGTTTTTGCTACTGTGTAGCCAAGCCCTTACCGGCGAATTCGAATTCACCATCTTGTATTTTGTACATCCATGCAGCCGATTTTTTAAGCCCACCCAAAGGGTAAAGATGGCACTGTTGAATCAAACAATCAGGATCAGCATGAATACCTCTGATCAAATCTCGCAGCAGTTCGCTTGGCTCAGAAGAAGGTGCATTTACGTATTGCCCTAAAAAAGAGTCTTTAAGTGTCAACTTCAGCATATCCATTGGATTACGTGTCAACATGCGCATAGACGGGCCGACACCGCAGTGTTGTGCATGACGAAGTAACGTCTTAATGGTCGCTAAACCGGGAATACCAACGTACACGGGCAACGTGTTCCCCTGCTGCCGAATTCTTTTCTCCCACGCCAGTATAGGCGCAGCCTCGAAGACAAATTGAGTAGCTAGATACAATCTCATGTCACTATCACGAGCATAGTTGTTTTTTTCCTGAATAGCCGCAGCACAGTCGGCCTCTGGAATATCTGGACTACCTTCAGGATGGCCCGCTAACCCTAGCTTAGTGAACCCATACTTTTCAAATAGGCCGGTACGCAAAACCTCAATAGAAGAGCTGAACTCTCCCAGCGGTTTATCGACTCCACCACCAATTAATAACCCTTCAGTGATACCCATCTCGCCCTGTAAAGCAGCAAGGTTTTCCTCTAACACTGTCGCTGAAACAATTGAGCGCGCCGCAAAGTGCGGCACTGGGTTATAACCTTCGGACTTCAAACGACGGACGGTGGTGAGAGTGTCAGCGAAATCAGAGCCGGGCAAAAATGTGACGTAAATAGTGCAGCCGGAACGAACCATTGAACTGAAATCAGCGACCTTTGCCGCACCCCCGGGGGTAACCTCTAGCGTGGTTTGGCGCATCATATTGATCAGCGACTGTTTTTCTTCGATCACGCTCAGGGCCATCTAAATTTTCTCCACTATGACTCTTTTGAGCGCCCCATAAGACACTCCATAACATAGATTAATGATTATATTATTCGGCCTTAAGGCCTTTATTTTTTACTAAAACCTTGATGTCTTCATCCGAATACTCCTCCTCCAGTGCCGTTGCAAAGCCCTCGGCGAGAGACTGAAGAGTGTCCTGAGATTCCAACATACTGGACTCGCGTCGCCAGTCAGCGAGGTATTCATCACTACCACCTTTACCTGCACGCATAGCGGCCCGATCAATAGCCGCCTGAAACCGGTGGCTTAAAATCGTCTTACCACGCTCACGACCCCTTTTAACGAGTACTTGTGCGGGGATATCACGCCAAAAAACAACAATTTTTTGCATGTGTTAAATCACTCCAAATTACATCACTGACTGGTCTCAGCCAAATTTTAATATCTGTAACTCAAGACCCGTTTTTAAGTCTCCATAACCGCACGGTTCATGCTTGAACGCTAACCCTAGAGCATCAGCTGCGCTCTGGGCTCGAGCAAGCAAATCTGGGTTATCTTGCTGTGACAAATAAACCACACGGGTATAGTGAGCAAAAAATTGATCTCGAAGCTGCGGATATACATCCAACTTCAACCCTTTAATCATTATTCTGTCAAAGTGCTGAACCAAAAAATCAGTCAAATAAAAGCTTCCTAACTCTTGCTCAGCAATCTGATTAAATTTTTGTTCTCCTGCAAAGAACGAGTAACAGTGTGCGCCAGGCAATCGATCTATACCCTCTTCCTGCAACACTTTATCAATTTCGCCTGAAGTACCGCAGTCAGCGTACGCGACAAATATATTGTCGTACTGATGACGATACTGGGCAATCTTTTTACGTAATTTACCGGCAATTAATTGCGGCTTATTATGCAACTCAGCATCCAGACATTGTAAGTCCATGTGAGTCCATCCATTGAGTGCTTGTAGCGCTATAATTTCATGAGCCAGTGCACCGCAAGCGATAATTAAAATCGGCGCGGGCTGAACCACTTGATCACGGACAGCGTTCATTAGGCAATCATGTCAAGTTCTCTGCGCTCAGATACCAAGCGAATAGCCGTGGTTGCAGCGTCTGCCGCATCACGACAATAGGCATCCGCCCCTACTGCGTCGCCAAACTCTTGATTGAGCGGCGCGCCGCCGACCATAACCACATACTTATCGCGTAAACCAAGGTCCTTAAGCGCATCAATAACTACTTTCATGTAGGGCATGGTGGTAGTCAGAAGAGCGGACATTCCTAAAATATCTGGCTGATGTCTCTCAAGCGCAGCAAGATATTCCTCTACAGAATTGTTAATGCCAATATCATAAACATCAAAGCCTGCGCCTTCCATCATCATAGCGACCAGATTTTTACCAATATCATGAATATCCCCTTTTACGGTACCAATCACCATGGTTCCAACGGGCTTCGCACCTGTCTCAGCCAGTAGTGGCTTCAAAATAGTCATCCCGCCTTTCATAGAATTGGCTGCCAACAACACTTCTGGTACAAAGAGAATGCCATCTCGAAAGTCAACACCAACCACCGTCATGCCGTCAACTAGCGCCTCACCCAGCACGCGTTCAGGCGACCAGCCTCGAGCGAGTAGAATATCGGTACCCTCCATAACCTCTTCTTTTAACCCATCATAAAGGTCATCATGCATCTGCAGTACCAGCTCATCATCTGGTAAGTCGGCTAAAATGATATCGTCTTCTTCAGACATAGTTCACAACCCTCAATTAGGTAGGTCTAGTAATGCTTAGTAGTCTCGATCGGCAAATGAGCCCTTACGCCGAGCCATAAAATCAAGTAACGCTTCATCAACCGCCGGATCTAGATCAGGCGCCTGATAATCATTGAGCATTTGCTTCCATATTATATTTGCTCTCTGAGCAGTATCTAAACTACCGTCGGCTGTCCACTGCTCATAGCTATTATTATCAGCGACAGTTGAGCGATAAAACGCGCTTTCAAAATTCTTTAACGTATGCGCTGAACCGAGATAATGCTTACCCGGCCCAACTTCACGCACTGCATCAAGTGCCTGTCCATTCTCAGACATATCCATGCCGCCAAGTAGTACAGAAATCATACTAGCCTGATCACAATCCATAATAAACTTCTCATAGCCCATTGCCAGACCACCCTCTAACCAACCAGCGGTATGTAGCATGAAATTAACCCCTGCCAATGCTGCGGTCTGTAGGGTGTTAGCTGCCTCATAAGCTGCCTGTGCATCAGGTAGTTTCGAGCCACAAAGACCTCCGCCACTACGAAAAGGTACACCCAAACGCCTTGCTAGGGCAGCAGCAGCATAGATGACTTGGCTAGGTTCTGGAGTTCCGAATGTCGGAGCACCAGTGGCCATAGACACAGCAGCAGCAAAGGTACCAAAGATTACCGGTGCGCCAGGTCGACACAACTGAGTAAAAGCGATACCCGCTAACGCTTCCGCAAGAATCTGCGTAACTGTACCTGCTGTTGTAACCGGTGACATAGCACCGGCAAGAATAAAGGGAGAAACAACTGTTGCCTGATTATTTCGAGCATAGACCTTTAAAGAACCAAGCATCGTTGCATCGTAGGTCATTGGAGAATTGACGTTAATAAGGCTCGTTAACACACAGTTTTGATCAACAAACTCATCACCGAAAACAAGTTTTGCCATGTCAACGGTATCTTGAGCGCGCTCAAAATGTGTAACCGAGCCCATTAATGGTTTGTCACTGTACTTAAAGTGACTGTACACCATATCAAAGTGACGCTTATTGACAGGTAGGTCAACCGGCTCACAGATCGTACCACCAGAGTGGTGGAGACCTGGGGCCATATAGGCTAATTTAACAAAATTATTGAAATCTTCAATCGTTGCGTAGCGTCGGCCTTTATCAATATCATGCACAAAAGGAGACCCATACGCTGGTACCAGCACCGTTCGCTTGCCACCAATAATTGTACTACGTGCTGGGTTACGTGCATGCTGTATGTATTCACTTGGCGCAGTTGCCTGAATTAACGATCGGCATAAACCCTTCGGGAATCTTACCCGAGTGCCCTGCACATCTGCACCGGCATCCTTCCACATTTCTAGAGATTCAGGATCATCCAAGAAATCAATACCAATCTCTTCCAGCAAGATGTCTGCATTATCTTCGATGAGCTGCAGATTCTCTTCGCTAAGATACTCCATGTAGGGGATTTTTCGCTCAATAAACGGTGCTGTTTTAACCACCGCATTAGCACGAGCTTCGCGACGAGCATCGCGTCCGCCACCCTCTCTGCCTGGTCTTCTTCTACCGGTTTGCTCAGCCATAATTATCAGTCCAATAAAGCAGTTGATGGCCCTTTAAAAGCAGCTCTTCTATGTTTGGCAGTCTGTGCCTCTTTCCTAACCATCGCATACGATGTTACGACCTAGCCGTATTCGGTCGCGACACCATTTTGATCATAACAAATCAGCTTCTTAACGCTTTATTGTCCGGATCAAAAGCAGATTCTGCTATCACGGTAGCACGATGCTTCTGACCAAGAATCTCAATCTCTAATTCTGTACCTTCGATCGCAAAAGCGGTCTTTACCAAGCCCAGTGCTAATGATTTATTAACACGGAAGCCAAAGCCTCCAGAGGTCGCTCGTCCAACAAGATCTCCATGACTGTACAAACCCTCAGAACCTCGAGCATCGGCATCAGTAATATCATGAACTTCCAGTGTCACGAAAGTATTATCAAAACCGCGCTCCTGCCAAGCCTGCAACCCAGCCTTACCAACAAAGTCACAGTCTTTATCAAGCTTAACAAAGCGATCAAGACCAGATTCTAGCGCAGAGTATTCAATAGACATTTCCCGCGGAATTAAGCGGTAGGACTTTTCTAACCGCATGCAATCCATAGCGCGAATACCAAACGGTTTAATATCAAACTCAGCACCGGCTTTCATTAACTCATCAAAAATATAATTTTGCATTTCAATCGGATGATGTAATTCCCAGCCTAACTCTCCAACGAAGTTGACTCGCAGTGCCTCAGCCTGAGCATACCCAACATTTATCGACTTGCCTGTTAGCCACTTAAAGTTTTCATTTGAAAGGTCAGTATCAGTAATTTTTTGAAGTACCTCACGAGATTTTGGTCCCGCTAACACCAGAACACCCATTTGCGTAGTAATTTTTTGTAACTGAACAGAACCATCCTTGGGTGCTAGTTTAGTAAGGTAGTCCCAATCATGACGCTCGTTAGCACCCGCAAAGACCAAGTAGTAGCTGTTTCTAGCGCGCTTATAAATGGTAAATTCCGCTCGTACACCGCCATTGAGAGATAGCATATGACAAAGACCGATGCGCCCAATCGCTTTGGGTACATTGTTAGCCACAATACTATTCAACCAAGCTTCTGAACCATGCCCGGAAACGGTAGCCTTAGAAAATGCTGACATATCCAGCAAGCCGACATTGTCATGGACATGGCGACACTCGTTGCCAACAAACTCAAAATAGTTAGATCGTCGAAATGAATTTTTTTCCACAATACGGCCATCAGCCAATGCTGTAGAGTGATTTTTGTTCCACAGCGTATCGCCTTTGTTAAGCTCTTGCTCTGAAAGAGAGTAACCTGGAGGAGCAAACCAATTAGGCCGCTCCCAACCATAGACACTGCCAAATACTGCACCAAGATCTTTCATGCGGTCATAACAGGGTGCCGTTTTTAAGGGCCGGGCGGCACTGCGCTCTTCATCAGGGTAGTGATTTTTAAAAACGTGGTCATAGGCCTCTTCATTTTTACTACGCAAATAACCACGCGAGGCGTAGGGTCCAAACCGTCGAGGGTCAACACCCATCATGTCTACTGTTGGCTCACCATCAACGATCCATTCAGCGAGTTGCCATCCAGCACCACCAGCTGCAGTAATTCCGAAACTATGACCTTCGTTGAGCCAGAAATTTTTCAATCCCCACGCTGGTCCCACAATCGGATTACCATCTGGTGTGTACGCAATAGCACCGTTATAAATTGTCTTTACGCCCACCTCGGCAAAGGCTGGAACGCGACTCATGCAAGCTTCGACATGCGGCATTAAACGATCTAGATCACCATTAAAGAGTTCGTACTCTGATTCAGCACTGGGGCCGTCAACATAGCAACAAGGCGCATTTTCTTCGTAGGGCCCAAGAATCATACCGCCGGCTTCTTCTCGCAAGTAGTAGCCTGCATCAGAATCACGCAAAACGGCCTGCTCAGGTAACCCAGCGGCTTTACGCGCTAAAATATCAGGGTGCGGGTCGGTAACAATGTATTGGTGCTCTACCGGAATCACCGGTATGTCCAAGCCCACCATTTCACCGGTTTTGCGCGCAAAATTTCCCGTACAGCAGACAACATGCTCGCAGTGAATATCACCTTTATCTGTTTTTACAATCCAGCTATCATCTGCTTGTTGCTCTAAGTCCAGAACAGCTGTATTCCTATAAATTTCAGCGCCACGCGTACGCGCACCTTTTGCCAACGCTTGGGTTAAGTCCGCAGGCTGGATATAGCCATCATCAGGATGCTGGATAGCACCAATTAAGCCATCAATGTTACACATGGGCCAAACTTCCTTAACCTGCTCAGGGGTTAAAAAATTAACCTCAACACCGACCGTCTGAGCCACTCCCGCATAATAGCGGTACTCATCCATGCGGTCTTCGGTAGAAGCCAGGCGAATATTGGATACCACACTAAAACCAACGGTCTGACCCGTTTCTTTCTCTAGCTCATGGTAAAAATCAACCGAATATTGATGTAACTTACCCACCGAATAACTCATGTTGAACAATGGCAATAGCCCTGCTGCGTGCCAAGTGGAGCCAGAGGTCAATTCTTTACGCTCGACCAGCACTACATCAGTCCAACCTTTTTTAGCAAGATGATAAAGTGTACTCACACCCACAACACCCCCGCCAACTACAACCACTCGTGCATTTTTCTTCATTCTGGTTTCTCAAATTTAATATTTATGGACAGCGTGCATAATTGGAAAGTGTAACTGCCAAAATGGTATGAGATAGAGTACAGTTACGACAGTTGTGTACCTGCAAGCGTCACGAGGAAGAACGCCACATCCGCTGGTCACCGGTCGTTTTTAAGACAGCAATTGACGGTCATGGAAATCCGTTGCATCCACGGTTTAAGGAAGATGACGGTCCAACATATAAGCTAGTATTTTAGAAGGTATAATAACAATGAGTGATATTGAGATCGCCCGCAAAGCGACAATGAAACCAATCAGTGAGGTTGCTGAAAAGCTACAGATTCCTGAGTCAGCCATCATCGCTTTTGGTAAGACTAAGGCCAAGATTGATCCTGAGTATTTGGCCACGTTGGGAGATCGGCCCGATGGTAAGCTAATTCTAGTCACCGCAATTTCACCAACACCGGCGGGTGAAGGTAAAACAACCACGTCTGTTGGGTTGACGGATGGGCTGAGTAGGATTGGAAAGAAGTCCATTGTATGTCTCCGCGAACCTAGTCTGGGGCCCTGCTTCGGAATGAAAGGCGGGGCGGCTGGAGGCGGGTACGCTCAGGTCGTTCCAATGGAAGATATCAATCTTCATTTTACTGGGGATTTTCATGCCATCGGCGCCGCGCACAATTTACTGTCAGCATTGCTGGATAATCATATTCATTGGGGAAATAGCTTAGAAATTGACGCCCGCCGTGTGCAATGGAAAAGAGTGATAGACATGAATGATCGGGCCCTGCGAAATATTACTGCAGGTCTTGGTGGTCCGGGCAATGGGTTCCCCAGGCAAGACGGTTACGACATTACTGTCGCCTCTGAAATTATGGCCATCTTTTGTCTGGCAAATGATCTAGAAGATTTAAAAGCTCGTCTCAATAAAATTGTGGTGGCTTATACTCGCGATCATAAGCCCGTTCTAGCCAGTGAAATCAAAGGTATTGGCGCAATGGCAGTGCTATTAAAAGATGCCTTAGCTCCAAATTTGGTGCAAACATTAGAGAACAACCCTGCCATTATTCACGGCGGCCCATTCGCTAACATTGCACATGGCTGCAACTCAGTGATTGCAACTAAGGCTGGCTTGAAGATGGCTGATTATGTTGTCACTGAAGCCGGATTTGGTGCGGATTTAGGGGCTGAAAAGTTCTTTAATATTAAATGCCGTAGTGCAGGTCTAAGTCCTGATGCCGCTGTCATCGTCGCAACCGTCCGTGCCCTAAAAATGCACGGTAATGTTAGCAAAGATAACTTGGGCGAAGAAAATGTTGAGGCGCTCCAAGAGGGTTGTAGCAATCTGGTTCGCCATATTGAGAACGTTAAGTCGTTTGGTGTCCCTGTCGTTGTAGCCATTAATCGCTTTGTTACTGACACAGATGCAGAGGTTGCAATGATTAAGCAGGTTGCTGAGGCTAATGGTGTCAAAGCGATTGATTGCACTCATTGGTCTGATGGTGGCGCTGGCACAGAGGCTCTGGCACATGAAGTTGTTGAACTCGTCGAAGGCGGTCACGCTAACTTTGCTCCCCTTTACCCTGATGAGATGCCACTGTGGGAGAAGGTTAAGACGGTTGCTACACGGCTCTACAGAGCCGATGATATTATTGCTGATCAAAAGATTAGGGATCAGATCAATAAACTTCAAGAGTCAGGTTACGGTCACTTCCCCGTATGTATTGCCAAGACTCAGTACAGTTTCTCAACCGACCCTAACCTTAAAGGTGCGCCAGACAATCATGTAATGGCAATCCGTGAAGTGCGACTCTCGGCAGGCGCCGGCTTTATTGTAGTGGTCTGTGGAGACATTATGACTATGCCAGGTCTTCCTCGAGTGCCTGCGGCAAACAATATTGATATCGATGCAAACGGTGAGGTAGTTGGCTTATTTTAAACGCAGCAATAAGCTCGGCCATTGCGCTCAAGTGCCCCAACTGTGATGGCCAGCTTATCCCCACCGACACTGCGGAAAAGGTCTATCGGTGTGTTCAAAATCATAGTTTTGATGTCGCCCGTGAGAACTACCTAAATTTACACCTAGCCCAGAACAAGCGAAGTAAAAACCCTGGCGATAGTAGTCAAATGATGCGTAGTCGCCAGCGTTTTTTAAATAACGGATACTACCAAGTGCTGGCTGACGGGATTATTTCAGCCATAAATCAGACTCATCTTAATTTAGAGCAAACATTGCTCGATATTGGCTGTGGAGAGGGTTATTACCTAAATCAGTTGAGCGATGCCGCTGTTAATAGCGAAATAAATCTTCAACTGGTTGGTTTAGATATTTCCAAAGCTGGCGTGCGATTAGCTGCAAAACGCAAATTATCGGCACAACTTATTGTCGATAGTGCTTATAAAATACCGCTATTTGAGAACAGTGTTGATACCGCACTGTCAGTTTTTTCACCCTTATGCCCTAATGAAACTGCAAGAGTCCTTAAAACTGATGGCATTCTTATTATGGTGGGCCCAGGAGAGGAACATCTCACCGGACTGACCGCACACATTTATGAACAACACGAACCGCATGAGGGAAACTTTAAGACCACAGATGAGCACCCGAACTTCAGTCTCCAGCAACAGATCGAAATAAAATCAGTGGTCACCGTCAATGGGCCAGATATTTTTGATCTCCTGACCATGACTCCTTATTACTGGCACTGTACTGCTGAGCAACAACAACGGCTTGCCGCACTTGATCAGCTCATCACTCCAATACATTTTTACCTGCGTGTTTATAAAAACAACACCTCAGAATGACCACCCTCAGTTTTGTGTCTAAGTATTTGAAATTGCTTTTTAACATAGGTACTGTTGATCAAGAATCTGAGAATTGAGTTAACCATGAAACTATTACAACAATACCATTCGAGTCGCCAAGCCGAGTTAGATAGTTTGACGCTAGAACAGCAAGGGATATTAGCCCACGTTTCATCCAAACATTCTCACTCTCTATCAGGATTTGTGACCGGAGCATTTACAGTGGGTTTATGGGCTGTATTTGATCATCAGTATGAGGATGCCAAAGCTTATCTAGCAGATTCAACCCATGAAGTAGCCAGCGGCTTCTCAGTAGATGAGCTAGCAAACGTCAAAACGGACTCCGAACACTATTCTTACGCTGCGTTGAACCGATTTCTGATTTATACCTTTGGAGGTATTGGTTCGGTCATCGTGCTAGTGGCCACCTATATTTATTGGTGAGTGGTACTATCCGCGGCGGTACGAAAACCAATATGTGACGAAGCCAAGGTAGTGTCTTGGGCTTGCCGTGCTGCTGGCCTAAACCGCTGACAATAATTATCAGAGCATAAAAATGATCCGCCCTTTAGCGTCTTAACGATTACGCCAGGCTGCTGGGGGTCATAACCATCCACGCCATAATCGCGCTTGCGGTCTGGGCCATAAGGTGTATCTGTCCATTCCCATACGTTACCGGTCATATCATGCAAGCCTAATCCATTTGCTGCAAAACAACCCACAGGAGAGCTACCGACAAAGCCATCTTCATTTAAATTATTGTAGGGGAAGCGGCCCTGCCAAGTATTAGCCTTGGATGCGCCCGCATTAGGATCCTCTTCGCCCCACGAAAAAGAGGCGCCCTCTAAGCCCCCTCGAGAAGCATATTCCCACTCTTCCTCCGATGGTAAACGTCGACCTAACCACTTTGCATAGGCCAAAGCATCTGCATGAATGATATGGACAACAGGAAAGGCGCCCTTACTCTCTACGTTACTGTCTGGCCCTTGAGGATGCTGCCAACTAGCGCCGGCAATAAACTGCCACCAAGTGGCTGGCGAGCTCGGCTTATCTAGATCAGGGGCAACAAACACCATAGATCCAGGCACTCTAAACTCGGCAGGGATATTAGGGAACTCTACCTCGGAAAGACCAAGCTCTGCGGCTGTCACATACCCGGTGGAATCAATAAAGGCTCTAAATTGAGCATTAGTTACTTCGGTTTTATCAATATTAAAGTCAGCAACCTGAACGACTTTAATGGGCCCTTCATTAGGATAATAGCGGTTGTCGCCAAACTTGAATTCTCCTCCCTTAATACTAACTGTGATATTGGCCTCAGACTCAGCCAAACACATCACGGGCGATGGGTTGTCGCTGCACGCTGTTACAAAAAACAAAGCAATACTACTCAAAATAAATATGGGTAACTGTTTATTCATAATGACGCTCTTTAATCTTTTGGCCCGTAGGCATAAAAGTCTGTTTTGGCTATACCGCGTTGGTAGGCCGGTCGCTCATGACAACGGTTACGAAATGCCATAAGGTTGGGTAGCTTATCAACCGTGTACATCATAGGGGCAATTTCGGCGATAAAAGACAACTGAACATCTGCACCGCTAAATGTATTCCCAACAAACCAGTTAACGCCTTCTAAAGATTTTTCTATATAACCCAAGTGCCGGGTTAACTCGTCGTTAATTCGCGGTTTAAGAGCCTCGCCACCATCGGGCAACTTAGAGGTATAGAGTTTAAGCATTAATGGCAGTACGGCACCACTCTCTCCGTAGTGCAACCACTGAAGGTATTGTTCATGGTCATTACTATCTGTCGCGGGTAAGAACTGGCCACCCCCGTAATTTCGCAACAAATAGTCAATAATCGCGCCGGATTCAATGACAGTGATACCTTCATCCGTTAGCACCGGTGATTTACCTAAAGGATGCACTGCCTCCAGCTCTGATGGAGCTAAGTTCGTCACTGGGTCACGCTGGTAGGTCTTAATTTGATAGTCAACACCGAGCTCTTCAAGCAACCAGATAATACGCTGAGAGCGCGAGTTATTGAGGTGATGTACTGTCAACATGTGTCTAAATCCTATTAGTTGGGCGTGATTATGGTAGCGTCTATTTTAATAGATGGTTTTTAATAATATCAAAAATCTCAGGTTGAGTGATCATAGCCGGTACTATCCCCTGCCCCACATCATTACTCAACAAGGGTACATTAACGCCAGTATGTTCTTCACTGACGAAGTTATTCGTCGCATAATTAACTGTCATTACCACTCCCTCAGGCGTTGTAATACGCGCTACTTGCCCAGGGGAATGAATAGGCACATCAAGGACATCATAAATAGTTCTCTCAGGGAGAATTTGCGCTGCATGTCCGTGATCAGCAGTAACTAAGATTAAAGTATCGGGGTTTGTTTCAGAAAATTTAAGCGCCACAGCTAAAGCCTCATCGAGTTGCTGTAACTCCCCAATACTGCCACATGCTTTACGCTCATGGGCCTGCTTATCAATAGATGCTGACTCGATCATTAGAAAAAATGGTGTTTCCGCATCATTAGTCAATTCGGCCAGTGCCACTTCACTCATTGATGCAAGACTCGGCATACCCGCGTAATCCGGATTATCTTCGCAAATCATGGGTTCAGGGTAGGTCACAGAACCAAGCATAGGGTGAAATAGATTCATAAAGCTTGTTTTAGGCTTTTCGGCAGTTCGTCCGTCCTCACCATGCCATCTTACGGGCATGGTACTTGGTGAGAAAAGACCTAATAATTTTCCACCATGATTACCAGCCAGTTGATCTGCATTTTCAATAACCGTGTATCCGGCCTCCTTGGCTAGTGCAAGCACACTTAAAGTTGATCCCTCAGCATCAGGCGTAAAATGCTTCATCCCACCCCCTAGCGCCACATCAACACCAGAGATAATTAACTGCTCTGAGATCGACCCTAAACCTCCATTTGCTTTAAGGTCCTGCGAACAGTCAACAATGAGACCAGCATATTTTTCAAAATCAACCATTGCTGATGGGTTTTCACATCCACGATCATTAACATGTGCATAAAAAGATGCGGGCGTGGCATCAGTAATACTGGCGGTAGTGACCAGTCCAACTTTTATACTTTGCTGCTTAACCAGTTCGACTAAGTTAATCACATCTTTATCAGACGCTGCCGTCGTGCCGATACGCCCTGGACTAGTAATAGCACCTGTAGCAATAGAGGTAGCACTATTAGCTGAATCTGCTACATACAAAGGCCGCTGGGGGTTCTCTTCATCAACTGTAAGTACCTGCACAGCACTTCTTAGCGGCAACTTATCAACAAGTAGCTTACTACGGCTGCCCACCAGGTAGTTTCGAGCTATAGTTATCTGGTTGTCATCCATACCATCGCCAATAATTAAAATAACATTACCTGCTATAGCCGGGACTGAAAGCCCACCCAAAAAAATCAATAACAAAGGTAATAAACCACGAACGCTGCATGAAAATAATGAATTAACCATAAAATATAACCTTACTAAAATGAATTTTTGGGAAATTTTCCATAGTGTAAATGATAAGTTGATAAGGAAACCAACAAAGGCATAATTATTTTCTCAGAAAAGCCGTTTATGTTAGTGTTAGGTTGGCTCTTCTGATTAATAATAAGGTCTTGTCGGCATTGAACCAACCACTTCAACTATTTCTAAACAGGCACTCGCTGCCTGACTCTTATCTGACTACAGCTGATAACCATTTTTCGCGGCTAATAGACGAGTTTGTGACGGTATACACTCAAAATAATGCTACTCAAATTATTGGTATTAACGGTTGCCAAGGGTCTGGGAAGTCAACTCTTGCAGACTATTTATGCACGGTTGTTAGTGCACGCTATAACCTGCAGACGGTAGCACTGTCTCTCGATGATTTTTATCTGACAAAGGCCCAACGACTCTCATTAAGTGAAGAGGTTCACCCTCTGCTAAGCGTGAGAGGAGTGCCAGGTACTCATGACATTAATCTCGCCATACAAACTATTAATAGCCTAGTAAAAGGTAATAAAACGTACCTGCCCCACTTTAATAAAAGTATCGATGACCGTATTAGTGTCTCTGATAGCACTGTGATGAAGGGCCATATTGGACTTATCGTGATCGAGGGCTGGTGCTTTGGGGCAGCGCCTGTTTCACAAGGTGACCTTTTAGAGGCGAGTAATGATTTAGAACAGCAATACGATACCGATGGAGTTTGGCGCGAGTATGTTAATAATGCATTAGGTGGTGACTACCAAACGTTATTTAGTATGGTTGATCGCTTGGTGATGTTAGCCGCTCCCTCGTTTGATAGCGTTTTTGATTGGCGACTAGACCAAGAACAAAAGTTGGCAGAGTCAATCAGAATGATGGAGAAGGGAGTTCTTGGAGCAAAGACTATGAATGAAAAGGAAATTAGTCATTTCATTGGTCATTTTCAGCGCATAACCGAACACTGTTTATTAGAAATGCCGGCCAGAGCCGACCACCTCTTTAGGCTAAATAATGACCGTAGTATTCGCAGCTACAATCGCCTCAGCATCAAGGGTTAGCCCTGCAACTACAGCGGTACTGCTCGCTGATTGAACTCACTGACTACACGCAATAGTTGCCTGCAGGTAATCTGCCCGACCAATTTTCCGTGATCTAAAACGGGTCGACGGCGGTGACCTTTTTTAATCATGTCATCAGCCACATCAACTAGGTCTGCGTGAATATCACAATATTCAACATCAGTCGTCATATAGTCCCCAGCCAAACCAAGGTCCCCATGCTCGTTATACGTCGCGGTTAAAATAGCTTTTAGACAATCCATCTCAGATAGTACACCCACCAAATCACCCTGCTCACTGACCACACAAATACCCGATATTTTATTATCAAGTACCAACCCAATTGCTTTAGACATTTCATCATTGGCATGAATTTTTACGGGTCTATGGATCATATAGTCACTGATATCAACTGAACGTAGCATAACTAACTCCTTATTTTTCAAACCGCACTAACACATCGATACGCAGCGCTAGAGTAAACCTGCATAGGCAATAAAAGGCTGGGGCCAAGCGCCAAGCACTAAAATTGAAATCATTAACGCTAGCGCAACTATCTTTTCCTGCCAGTTAGCGCTGTTGCCGGGACTTTCTGCGGACTTGGTCATGGCGAAAATAATCCTTAGATAATAGTAAATAGCGATGGCACTTGCGACTATAAGGACTGCCAACAATCCCCAAAGACCGGACTGGATACCGACTGTGATCACAAAAAATTTGGCCATGAAGCCAGCTGTTAGAGGTATACCGGCCAGAGACAGCATAGCCACCGTTAGCGCAGATGCCTCTAACGGGCGATGCCAGAAGAGTCCGGCAAAGGCACCAATATTTTGCTTGGCCGTGTCTTCACCAGTAACCATCGAAACAACCGTGAAAGCAGCCAAGGTGGTAACTATGTAGGCTGTTAGATAAAAGGTAATACTTTGATTCACTAAACCAGCATCTAAATAAGTTAAGGCTATCAACACCACTAACAGATAACCAAAGTGGGCGATCGAAGAGTACGCTAACAACCGTTTGATGTTTTCTTGACGCAATGCCAGCCAATTACCTACCAGCATAGATACAATAGCCAACGCCGCTAATGCCGTATTTAAATCACTAAATTGATAGAGAGATCCATCGATATAAAAACGAGTCAGGGCTACAAATACTGCACCTTTAGAAACAGTGGCAAGAAAACCTGTCACGGGTGTAGGAGCACCCTCATAGACATCAGGTGTCCACATATGAAAAGGTGCGACGGATAATTTAAAGCCAATACCCGCCAGCACCATGGCACTACCGGCCATAACAAGCATAGGATTTTTCGCATAGGCTACAGCAGCCCTAGAACCAATGCCTGAGTAGCTTAACTCACCTGTAGCGGCATAAATGAGTGCAAATCCATACAGTAACATTGCCGATGCGCAGGCTGATAAAACAAGATACTTAACAGCAGCCTCAAGAGGTAACTGGCCGCGCTCCGGAAAGGCAATCATGGCATAAAGAGCAACGCCCATTAGCTCCATACCCAGCAACAAAGAAACCATGTGACTGGATTGAATGAGTACCACCGCGCCTAATACCGATAATACTAAGAGTAAGTAATACTCTTCTTTTCGTTCCCCCTCAGAAGAAAATGTGTCTTTGGAAAGCACCAGAGTCACCAGAGAGGCTATCAAAATTAGGCTAGTAAAAAACAAACTCCAGTGATCCACTTGGAGCAAAATTGTCACTGGCTGAGTAAAGTCTCTGGCATAACTGGCGCTCCAAAGCGTGAGGAGAAAACCAACACCCGTAATGACCCAGGCAACCGATTGATCTCGTTTTATGGAGGCTTGAATCATCAATACAATAGCCGTCAAAGAGAGCATTAAAATAGGCGCTAAAGCCGAGAACATAGTTGCATTCATCAGAGCACCTCCACTATGGCGACAGCAGATAAAGTGGTCAAATTAAGTAAGCTTTGCAACACAGGTTGTGCGGCATCTAATATCGGCTGCGGATAAATCCCCAATACGATTAGTGCCACCATCATTACCGCCATTGTCAGCATCTCTCGAGGCCCAAAATCAACTAGACCATAGTCCACCCATTTTTTATTGACTTCACCTTGAAAAGATCGCTGCATCAGTAGCAATGAATAAGCAGCGCCAGTAATTAAACCTGTCGCAGCAATAACCGTAATCCAAATATTTACCTGGAAAAGTCCAAGAAGTATCAGGAATTCCGCAACAAAGTTACCTAAACCTGGCAGACCTAAAGAGGCAACAACAAAAAACATTGCCACCGCACCCATGCGAGGCATCTGTTGCCACAGTCCACTCATCTCTCTCATATCCCGTGTGTGCAGTCGTTCTTGTAACGAGCCTGCAATCATAAATAGAGCTGCGGTGCTAAATCCATGAGCAACCATTTGCATCACTGCACCCTGGAGTGCGAGCTCATTCCATGCATAGATACCTAGGAGTACGAACCCCATATGACTAACGCTACTATAGGCGATTAGACGCTTAAAATCGGTTTGACCGAAGGCTAACACGGCACCATAAACAACCCCTGCCGCACCTAACCACATAGCCGCTGATGAAAAATTTAACGCGGCTTCAGGAAATAGCGGTACTGCAAAACGAATCAGTCCGTAAGCACCTGTTTTAAGCAGAATACCGGCCAAAATTACACTACCCGCCGTCGGTGCTTGAGTGTGCGCATCTGGCAACCAAGTATGAAAAGGAAATCCCGGTAGCTTGACTACAAATGCAATAAAGAAACCCAGCATAATCCAGTGTGCCACTTGCTCGGTCATTTCGGTATGGAGTAAATCAAAATAGCTAAAGGTCCAAACCTCAGTAGCACTATAGTTAATCGCTACTAGTGCCAGTATTGACATTAGCATTAATAAACCACTGGCTTGAGTGAAGATAAAGAATTTCATGGCCGCATAGCCGCGATTTTCATGTCCCCAGATAGCAATCATAAAGTACATAGGAATTAGCATGACCTCCCAAAACAGGAAGAACAGCATCAAATCTAGGGCCATAAACACCCCTAGCACGCCTGCAAGAGACCATAGCAAGTTGGCCTCAAAGAAGCCTTTGCGTACCACAATATCGGTCCAAGAAGCACTGATCGCAATGGCGCCAAGAATCAACGTGAGTAATACCATCAGCAAACTAATACCATCTAATGCGAGCTCGATGCTAATACCAAAAGCGGGAATCCAGTCAGCCTTAAAGTGCATTAACCATGTCGAAGGATCATTGGCCACAGGTGCCTGTAATTGAGTAATGTCAGGCATGCCAGACAGACAAATTAGAAGATACAGTAAGTCGATTAAGACTATAGCCATGGCGACTTTACGCGGCATAGTGTCACTAATACGCTCGGACAAAATAGCCAATAAGCCGCCGATTAGGAGTATGAGTATTAGATTAATCATTACCATTATAGCGCCCCCTCCGAAAGATTAGTGGCTAGCGTAATGACTGCGATTAGCCCTGCTACCATGCTCGCTAAATACCAACGCATGCGACCTGATTGCGCGGAACTTAGCCAATGATTAAAGGTTTGGTTAATAGAGACAATCAACCCGTATATTGCATCAACAGGCTCTCTTTTGAGTGCGTCAGCTAAGCCATAATACGGTTTTACAAAAAGACGATCATAAAGCCAGTCAATACCCCAACCACTGAGCCAAAACTGTCCGACACGCTTACCCAAAGCGGAGTTAGCAAGCCCATCAACTTTTAATCGTCCGCTATAAAATATTAGATAGGCCAGTAGGACACCAACAAGCGGAACTGATATAGACACATATTCGACCCAATGGGCCGGGTGATTACCATCGCCTGTAGGGAAAACCTCACTCACCGGAATCATAAACCACCCACCCACCATGGCCAAGAGACACAACACTGAGAGTGGAACGGCCATACGCCATCCAGTGTCTTTATCTGGTTCAGTGTTGGCTGGACCAAAAAATACAACAAAGACTAATCTGAAACTGTAAATTGCGGTCAGTAAGGCGCCCAATAGTCCAGCAGCCCACAAACCTGGTCCAATATCAGGGAATTGATAGGCCTTGAGCAAAATTTGATCTTTACTGAAAAAGCCGGAGGTCATCGGTAGTGCGGCCAACGCTGCTGAGCCAATCATAAAACTCCAAAAGGTGACAGGCATGCGAGTTCTTAAACCACCCATTTTGAAAATATTATGCTCGTGATGTAGGCAATGGATAATGGCTCCTGATCCCAAGAACAATAACGCTTTAAAAAACGCGTGAGTCATTAGATGAAAAATTCCTGCACTCCAAGCCCCCACACCTAACGCAAGGAACATATAGCCGATCTGACTAATTGTCGAGTAAGCCAAAATACGTTTAATATCTGTTTGCATCAAGGCGGTAAAGGCAGCCATCAGCGAGGTGGTGATACCAATAACGGCAACCACTGTCATGGCTGTCGGTGCCAACAGGAATAACCCATGAGTACGCGCTATTAAGTAAACCCCTGCGGTAACCATAGTCGCTGCATGAATTAACGCACTAACTGGCGTGGGGCCGGCCATCGCATCGGGTAGCCAAGTATGTAATGGCAACTGAGCTGATTTTCCGACCGCACCGCAGACTAGCAGCAAACAGGCTACTGTGGGGACAGTAGCGCCAACTTGCCAAGTTTGCTTGGCCCCACTCACCATAGCTTGAATGTCTAAAGTGCCTAACTCGGTGAACAACAGCAATAAACCTAAAGCCATAGCCGTATCACCGATACGCGTTACGATAAAGGCCTTACGCGCCGCATAACCGTTGGCGTTATGCTGATACCAGAAACCAACTAACAGATAACTACAAACCCCGACACCTTCCCAACCTAAATACAGTAGCAACAGATTATCGGCCATAACCAGTACCAACATGGCGGCAATAAACATATTTAAGTAGGCAAAATATCGAGCATAACTAGGATCTTTCTCCATAAATTCAGTCGAGAAAAGGTGAATCAAAAAACCAACGCCAGTAATGACAGACATCATGACTAAAGTCAGCCCATCAAAATAAAACGAAATGCCTGGAGCGAACCCTGCTACTTCCATCCAGGTCCAAAGAGACAGCTGAATAACTTGCTGGTTCTGCATGAATTCAGTTGCTAGCAATAGTGTCAATAAAGCTGATATAGCCACTGAACCGACCCCAATAGCTCCCACTTGAGATACCTTGAGACGCGCACCAAATAGCATTAACGTCACTGAACTAAGTAGTGGAATCAGCGGTATTAACCAAATAATCTCACTCATAATTAACCCTGCATCCGGTTGGCATGGTCCATATCTAACGTTTTGAAGCGTTTCTGAACTTGAAGTACTAAACCTAAACCCACGGCTACTTCTGCTGCAGCCACGGTAAGAATAAGCATAAATACTACCTGACCATCAGGCTGCCCCCAGTGGGCACCAGCGGCAACAAAAGCCAAGGCCGCAGCATTGAGCATGACTTCTAGCGACATCAATATAAAAATAATATTACGCCTAATCATTAGACCGAGCATGCCAATGGCAAACAGGAGCGAGGAAACCAGAAGGATATGATTAAGTGGTATATTCAGGCCGTCCATTATTGGCCACCCTGCTTTTCAAAATTGTCTCGTTCAAGATAACGACGACCAAGGTGAAAAGAACCCACTAAACCTGCCAGTAATAGCATAGAGGCAATCTCAACCGCTAAGACATAAGGGCCAAAGAGTGACAAACCTACCTGCTTAGCAGAGACTGCTGTTACAGATACTGGGCCGTTAGTCTGACTAATCACTATGACCAACTCAATGAGTAAAACAGTTGATAAAATCGCTGGGCCAGCCCAGATTGAAGGCTGTAACCACTGTCTTTCCTGCTTATCACCCTTCTCGCCTAAATTCAGCATCATGATGACAAACACAAATAACACCATAATGGCGCCGGCATAAATAACAATTTCTAGAGCCGCTGCAAATGGGGCGCCAATCAAGAAAAAGATAACGGCAACCGCCAACAGTGAGACGATCAGATAAATTAGCGCATGAATAGCATTAGCTCTTGTCATAGCCATAACCGTTGCCATCAGAGCCACTGTTGAAGCGATGTAAAAAAATACAATTTCAAGCATGAAAGGCCCTCAGATCTACTATTCCATTAAGTAAGCTCATGGTAATAAACTCTTGGTATCGATGGGTCTAGCTTCGTTGAGCGCTTCACCCTTGTCTTTAAAGGCTGTTTTCATACCAGATACCCGATAAAAATTGTAATCTGGGTATTTGCCTACACCGTTAATTAACAAATGTTCTTTCTCATAGACCATATTCTGACGATCGTATTCACACATTTCAAAGTCAGGCGTTAGTTGGATAGCATAGGTTGGGCATGCCTCTTCACACATTCCGCACATAATGCAGCGAGAGAAATTAATACGAAAAAATTCTGGATACCAGGTCCCGTCCTCACGAGTATCTTTTTGTAATGCAATACAATCTACAGGGCAGACCGCCGCACAGAGATTACAGGCAACACAACGCTCTTCACCATCAGGATCGCGAGTTAGTACAATCCTACCTCGATAACGCGGTGCCAAATAGGGCATTTCCTCGGGATATTGAACCGTTTCGGCTTTAGTGAATGTGTGCTTAAGCACTTCCCACATGGTTCTTAACTCACTTAACATTAGACGATACCCTCCATCCATAACAGCACGGCACCCGTTACTAAAATATTAACCAGCGTGATGGGTAACATGACTTTCCATCCAAGTGACATTAGTTGGTCATAACGCGGACGCGGAATCGCTGCGCGCAATAAGACAAAGAAACAAATAACCACAAATACTTTAAAACTAAACCAGAAGAATGGCGGTAACCAATCGCCAATAAACATTGGTCCATGCCAGCCACCAAAGAAGAGAGTCACAATCATGCAAGAAATAAGCATCAGTCCGAGGTATTCCCCAAGCATAAACATGGCAAACTTCATCCCGCCATATTCAGTATGAAAGCCTGCTGTAAGCTCGTGCTCAGCCTCGGGCAAATCAAAAGGCAATCGGTGGCTCTCTGCAATACCGGCAATAATAAATACGATCAAACCCAGTATCTGGGAGAAACAAAACCAAACATCAGTCTGAGCTTCAACGATATCTACCAAGCTAAAGCTTCCTGTCATCATTACCACACCAATTAATGACAGCCCCATAAAGACCTCATAACTAACCATTTGCGCCGCGGATCGCAAGCCCCCCAAAAGTGCATATTTATTATTAGAGGCAAGGCCTCCAAGCAGCACGCTATAAACCGCAAGAGATGTCATGCCAAGGAAAAATAATAAGCCAATGTTAACGTCGATAATCATCATGCCAGGAGCAAAAGGTACTACGGCAAAACCCATCATCATCGCCACTACGATGGCGGTAGGTGCAAAAATAAAGACCAGCCGATCGGCAAACGGAGGAACCCAGTCATCTTTAAACAGCAGTTTAATCATATCTGCTGCCACCTGACCAATACCAAACGGTCCGAGTCGATTAGGCCCATAGCGATCTTGCCAAACACCCAATAGGCGCCTCTCGAACCACGTCAAAACAGCCGCGCCAGCAACGCCTCCTATTAAGATAGTGAGAGCGAGAAGCACGGGCATTAACTCAGACACTTCTCGCACCTCCATCGCTAATCACCTGTTCAAAAACAGCTTTGTCCGAAGCAATCATCTCAGGGCCTGAATGCTGCCACGCCTTATCCGCCTCCAAGCTGACCAAGCTACCAGCCTTCAGCCCTTGCGTCTCGGGGAAGCCTACACTGTAGCCAACACAGTTTTTAGCCACCCTCGATAAAATCCTAACTTCAAGAGAACATTCAAGCTCTCCCTGCTTAACCAACAAACCATCTCCCTCAGAGACAGAGAGTTTTTCGGCGACTTTTTGGCCAATGGCAATAAACCCACGGCCAGCCAACTCAGCAATTTCATCCGTGTGAGCTGACAATTCATCACTCCCATGAATTTGCTGCATCGGTACTAAGTGCCAATGGTGTGGTTTCAAAATCACTTTGTTTATCTGCGGAGAAATATCGGCGCCCTGCTGAGAGGAAACAATTAAGCGCACGCCTAGAGGGCCACCTTTGAGGGGACCATCTACCTCGGCTTGAAACTTTTGTAAAGACTGATTCGAATTCCAGCCTGGCGACCATACAAAGGGGGTCAATGATGCAGGCTGATCTCGATTTAAGCCTTCCATGCTATAGGATAACGGACTCTCATGATCTTTAGGTTGCTGAGGTTCATGCACAGAAATATCAGAATGCATTGCAGTGCGACCACTGTAACGGTGAGTCTGACGAGGTATCTTTGAACCACGATCTCTGAAACTGGTCATTGGCGCTACATCTACAAGGCCAGCGAATAGCACACTGCTTTTGGCACAAGCAGTGACTATTTGATCAAAATGCTCCAGTTTCGATAATTTTTTATGCTCGGTAGCCTTCGCCAAGCGGAGTAGCCACTCCCAGCTGGGTAATCTTTCAGACGATGGAGAATGCACTGGATAGAATCGCTGGGCCCTCCCCTCACTGCTTACCAATGTGCCTTGAGACTCCGCATAAGAGGCCGCTGCCATGACCAAGTCAGACTGATCAAGGGTGCCATTTTCATACATATCTAAGGTCATGACCTTAGTCCCACTAGCCAATAGCTGATTGATGAGATCTTTGTCGCCACGACGATACAAATCGTTTTCTAATATTATTAATGCATCGAGTTTGCCCGCACGTTTAGCTAAGGTCTCTAAAGTGCTACTGGAACCATCCACTACCATCAGTGCTAGGCCTAAGCTATTGCACTCTGGCAAACAAAAAGTCAGCATGGTTGTCGGTTGGCTCAAAGCCTCCGCTACTGCAGCCGCGCTGTTAATAACACCCTGATGAGCCATACTTAAACCACTGACTATTAGGGGGTTTTTTGCCGCTTTAAGCGTCTTTGCCGTGGCATCTGCCTCGGGATTATTTGTTATTTCACCCACCAAAGCTGCTGCCACAGCATACCCAAAGGCGGCTATATCATCAGGCGCTAATGACACACAAGCACTAGCAACATCATCTAGGCGGGTATCCATGGCCGATACAATAGTCATTGGTGAACGTTGGTCTTGAGCAAGATTCCGTACCGCTGCGTCTTGCCAAGCAGGAAGACCCATCTGCTCGGCTAATTCAAAAGCTTTGTTACGTACAGTTTGCCGAAGCGCAAGCGCAACGCGAGGGGCGGTATTAGTAACGTCCTCACCAAGAACCAGCACCGCATCGGCAGTCTCTATCTGCTTAATTGATGGATTAATTGACATAGTCGCCTGTAAAATATTGGCAATACTACCCATCAAATCAGCTTCTCGATCTGAAAATCCGGGTACAAAGTTTTTTGATCCAACCAGCTCGCGCAGAAGGTAATTTGCCTCAAGTGAGGCTCTGGGCGAACCAATAGCCGCGACTTTTTTACCCGCTATCCAACCAGCCGCTGTGTCTAGTGCTTGCTGCTGATGAACGGCAAAGAAGCGACCATCAGGATTTTTAATACCCGCATAATCAAGGCGTAAATCACTGTTTAAATAACCACTCCCAAAGCGACCACGGTCACATATAAAGTAACCATTAACGTCGTGGTTATAGCGATTATGAACGCGCTTAACCTTGCCATAACGCTCGCCAGGAGCAATATTACATCCCACTGCGCAGCCCTGACAGATAGAAGGGGCCGACTGTAAATCCCACTTGCGACTGTATTGCTTGAGGAACGGCTTGTCGGTGAAAACCCCTGTGGGGCATACCTCAACCAGATTACCCGAAAATTCACTCTCTAAAATACCTTCCTCATGACGACCAAAATACAAATGGTCGTGCGAGGCCTGAGCACCTAGGTCCTTGCCTCCAGCGTAATCTCGGTAATAACGCTCACACCTGTAACACGCAATACAACGGTTCATCTCATGGTGAATTAGAGGGCCCAAATATTGGTTGCGATAGGTATTCTTTTTCCCGGTATATCGGCGATCACGATGTCCGACCATAACAGTCATATCTTGCAGATGACATTCTCCACCTTCAGCGCATACGGGACAATCATGCGGGTGATTAAGCATGAGGCTCTCAACAACCGCTTCACGAAACTGTGTCGCATTTTCAGCCTTCAGCGAGAATCTTGCACCTTCACTCACTGGTGTCATACAGCCCATAACTATGCGACCGCGAGTATCCTCCTCGTTTTGGTATTGAACCAATGCGCATTGACGACAAGAGCCAATAGAACCCATGGCTGGATGCCAGCAAAAATACGGCAAATCTAGACCTGCATTAAGACAGGCTTCAAGTATATTTTCGCCTTTTTTTACCTCAATTTTCTGACCATCAACGTAGATCATCGGCATAGCTTAGGCTCCCTTTCGTGAGTGGTAAGGACAACAGCCACCACTAATATGTCGTTCAAAATCATCACGGAAGTATTTAAGGGCACTTTGCAGTGGCTCCATCGCTCCAGGCGCAAGGGCACAGTGTGTATTACCAATCGCACCTATGTAGTTAATTTGATATTCAAGCGTATCTAAATCTTCAGTTTTACCTCGACCTTGCTCTATGTCTTCTAGCACCTGCCTCGTCCACGGCAGGCCATCTCTGCAAGGGGTACAAAACCCACAAGATTCATGGGCAAAAAAGCGAATCAAATTTAATACCATGCCTACCGGACAAGTCTGATCATCCAGAATAATCATGGTGCCGGTACCCATACGGCTGCCAGCTTTGCCGATGACGTTATAGTCCATGGCTAAATCGAGATGGTCCTGGGTTAAAAAGTCGGTTGAGCCACCGCCCGGCAGAAAACCTCTAAGCTGCAAGCCGTCTTGCATTCCTCCCGCATAGTTTTCAATAATTTCGCGAATTGGAGTACCCATTGGAAGCTCCCAGCAACCGGGAGTTTTAACGCGCCCACTAACACCAAACATCTTAGTACCCGCATCCTCGCCGACGCCAAGGCTCTTAAACCAGTCAGCGCCACGGTCAATAATATGTGGGATATTACAGAGCGTTTCGACATTGTTAACGATAGTCGGGCGACCCCATAGGCCGCTCACCTGCGGAAATGGTGGTTTGGCTCTAGGGTTTGCTCGCTTACCTTCAAGTGCGTTAATAAGGGCCGTTTCTTCACCACAGATATAGCGACCTGCACTGGGATGGACGTACATATCAAGTTTAAAACCACTACCCAGAATATTCTCACCAAGATAACCTTTGGCATAACATTCTTTTAAAGCTTGGCGAAGGCGATCGATGGCCACTACGTATTCACCGCGGATAAAAATATAAGAAAGGTCGGCGCCAATACAATAGGCCGACAAAATCATCCCTTCGATGAGTTGATGTGGGTCATATTCCATCAGCAGACGATCTTTAAACGCACCAGGCTCCATTTCATCTGCATTGCAGACAAGATATTTGTGCCCCGGGGTACATTTATCGCCCATTGGCACAAAGCTCCACTTCATGCCAGTTGGAAATCCAGCGCCACCGCGCCCTCGCAGATTAGATTCGCTGACAACCTCTCGACAGTCTAGCGGAGACATACCCGACATCGCTTTACGTAAACCTTGATAACCGCCATTAGCCTCATAGGCAGCCAAGTCTGTGGGAGCTTTACCGGGCTCAATATTGCGCGTCAGTACTTTTTCCATCAAGACTGACCTCCCAACTTACTGCAACTAAAAATTTCACTAATTTTATGATCATCAAGATGCGTCACCAAATCATCGCCGACCATCATCACGGGTGCTCTGTCACAGGCACCTAAACAGGGAACAGGCAGAAGCGTGTAACGATTATCCTCAGTGGTCTCACCGTAATCGACACCCAGAGTGTCCGAAATAGTTTGCTTAATACTGTCACAACCACTTATCCAACAACTGACGCTGTCACAAAATAGAATGACTTTTTCACCTACTGGACGGCGATAAATTAAATTATAAAACGTGGCCACTCCCTCTAGCTCTTCCGCAGACATATCCAAATACTTAGCAATTGCTTGAAGGCTCTCATCAGATACCCAGCCGCGCCCAGCCTGGACTATTTTTAAAGCATCAATCGCAGCACCAGATTTATAGGGAATATGCTCAAGCTCATGGTCTATCTCCGCCATTTCTTGTAGCGTAAGCACTGAACTGATGTCACTTTGAATCATCTTTGCATTACTCATCGGTCAACATCCGCCATAACAAAATCGATACTGGCAATAATGGCTATCAAATCAGGGATCATTAGGCCGTTACTAATTAGAGGTATTTGCTGTAAGTGAGGAAAGGAGGGTGTTCGGATACGTGTTCTGTATGAGTTAGTGCCACCATCACTAATCAGGTGATAACTATTTATCCCTTTTGTCGCTTCAATCATTACCGAGGCCTCCCCAGCAGGTACCACAGGCCCCCAGCTAACATTGAGAAAATGGTGAATCAAAGTCTCAATATCTTCCATGGTCCGCTCTTTTGGCGGTGGGGTTGTCAACCGATGGTCACTTTTATAGGGACCTCCCGGCATATTATCCAAGCACTGGCGAATAATACGTAAGCTCTGTCGCATCTCTTCAATACGTAATTCAGCACGGTCATAACAATCACCGTTATGTGAAACGGGCACATCAAAATCAAACTGATCATAGCCACCATAAGGGCGCTTTTTCCGCACGTCCCAATCACAACCCGTAGCCCGTAAGCCAGGGCCAGTAATACCCCAATCAATAGCTTCTTGTTGGCTATAAACGCCAATACCAACAGTGCGCTCTTTAAGCATTTTGTTCTGCATAGCCATCTTGTCATAGTGGTCAAGACGTGCTGGTAAAAAGTCAATAAAGTCGCGAACCAACGTATCCCAACCTTCTGGAAGATCCTGCGCAACACCCCCAATGCGGAACCATGCAGGATGCATACGTCCCCCAGTAATTGCCTCTATAATGCCAAACAATCTCTCACGGTCAGCAAACATATAGAAGACTGGTGACATCTGACCCACGTCTTGAACGAAAGTCCCATAAAAAACTAGATGACTAGAAATTCTGAATAATTCAGCCAACATGATACGGATAATTTTGGCGCGTTCGGGGACCACAACTCCACCCAGCATTTCTACTGACTGGATATAGGCAAGGTTATTCATTACCCCACCAAGGTAATCAATACGATCTGTATAGGGGATGTAGGTATGCCATGTTTGGCGTTCGGCCATTTTTTCAGCACCGCGATGGTGGTAACCAATATCAGGAACAGAATCAATAATGACCTCACCATCTAGCTGCAAAGCGACCCGAAATACTCCATGAACACTAGGATGATTAGGGCCGAGATTGAGAAACATATATTCACTATCTTCTGTCGCCTTTTCCATACCCCACTCTTCGGGACGAAAACGTAATGCTTCCTGTTCTTTGGCGACTCGTTCAGGCCCCATTTCAAATGGCGCCATCTCCGTAGCACGCGCTGGGTGATCTTTGCGTAACGCATGACCCTCCCACGTTGGAGGAAGTAAAATACGATAAAGCGTTGGGTGGCCATCAAAGATCACACCAAACATGTCCCATGCCTCTCGTTCATACCAATTTGCATTAGGCCAAACACTTATAATTGTCGGCAAATGCAGGTCAGCCTCGGACAACGCTACCTTGATACGAATATCATCATTACGCTCCATCGAGAGCAACTGATAAACCACAGTAAAATCAGAATCGGGTTGACCCAAACGGTGTTGACGGGTGCGCTCATCGATCGCAAATAAATCGTAGAGCATAGAGAATTGGGGTTTTAAGAACTGTAAAACATCAAGCAAAAGGGATCTAGGCACCCACAGTGTCAGAATGGAATCGGCCGTGGCTTGAACTGTAAACTGCTGTTGTCCAAACCGGCGATACAAGGTTTCTTCTACCTGGCTATGAACCATTGATTCAGCCGTGTGCATTTAACCCTCACAGATTGTTATTGGAATACTAGGTTTTTTTCGGCTCCCTTAACTCAGTCGCCTGAATACGTTGTGCAGTAAGCTCATCACGCTTACTAATTTTGGCTGGCTTAACAATTGTTTGATCACCAGCGGCCCAGGTTATGGGTCGTCTCTCCTTACCAATAGACTCCTGAAGCATTATTAAGCCCTGCATCAAAGCTTCTGGTCGTGGCGGGCAACCGGGGACATAAACGTCGACAGGAATAAATTTATCGACCCCCTGCACTACCGAATAAATATCATACATACCACCGGAGTTAGCACATGATCCCATCGAAATAATCCACCTAGGCTCTAGCAACTGCTCATATAGCCGCTGAATCACCGGTGCCATTTTTAAAAAACAAGTTCCCGAGATAACCATTAGGTCAGCTTGACGAGGCGTGGCTCGAATAACCTCAGAACCGAATCGAGCAATATCATGTCGGCTTGTAAAAGAGGTTGCCATCTCTACATAACAGCAGGAAAGACCAAAATTAAAAGGCCACAATGAATGCGCTCGCCCCCACGCAATTAAATCTTCGAGCTTGGCAAACGCTACATTACGCTTAACCTGCTCTTCAATAAAATCATCACTCTGGCCAACCACATTGCCCTGTTCGGGTCGCGTTAAGCTCCAATCCATTATTTCACCTCTGCCGATATCGTCGAATCATTTAAGCCAGTACGCGTTTTATTACCCCAGTCCAATGCCCCAGATCTCCACTCATACACAAGTGCCAGACCTAGGATGGCAATAAATACCACCATGGATAGATAACCTGGCCAGCCAAGTTCAAAGAAAGCGATTGCCCAAGCAAAAATGAATACAGTTTCAAGATCAAAAATGACGAAGAAGATCGCCACTAAATAAAATTCTACAGAGATACGAATTTGCGACCCACCAACAGAGACAATTCCTGATTCAAAGGGATCGTTTGTTGCCGCCTCTCTGCGACGCTGACCGAGTAACCAAGAAAGTACTAACATGGTTATTACCAACAGAATAACCATCAAAAAATACACGGCTAAAGGCCAAATTTCATTCGCATAGGCATTAGTCATAGCGACGCACCAGTGTAGGAGCTGCCTGTATTTGCATTGATTGGCTGACTATTATGAGAACAAAAAGAGAGAGCGTTACCATCTCATAGAGATGGTCGAATGGCCTATGAAAAAGAAAATCCGTATATTGTTCAAGTGGCATAAAATACCCCAAACACACTGGGCTTCTTTCGCCTAATATTACCTAGTTAGGGAAGAACCCTTTTATTATTATCAGATAACTCTTAATAACCGTACCTAATGTAGGGTTTTTTAGCAAGCTTGAAACTAAAATTTAACCAATTGTGGATTATTTTCTATATTTTAGTGAATCGGTATTTAAATTGTATGCAGCCTATGTCTGCTAAATACCACAATATTAGTTAGTCAATAAATTACCTCTAATAAAAAGCCGCCAAAAGGCGGCTTTTTATTAGAGATTTTCTAGTTTAGCTATAATTACAAGCAAGGCGCTCACATTCAAGCAATGGCTACTATGCCTAAATTTTCCTACATACAAAACTCGTAGTTGTAATAATCAACGGTAGGAATACTGGCCGACTCTCCGTTGAGTTGTTAGAGTGCAGGCGCCAACTCATCAAGGTAAGCTTCAACATCGGCACCGGATGTTCTTGTTGCATCTACAGCTACAGCACCTGCTATAAGCGAATCCCCACTCAAACCAAACAAGTACCTCAAGATCAATAGCCCATCTGTCAATGCGTCTACTTGACCATTACCGTCAATATCCAAAAGTTCACCAAGTACGCTAATTTGAGACTCAATCTCTTCTGACTCTATATAAACTGCACCAGAGCCGATGACGTCAACAACCAGAGTATCACCGGTTAAACCAAACATACCTCGCAGTATTAAAATACCATCAGTGAGCGCGTCATATTGACCATTTCCGTCAATGTCTATTGATCCAGAAGGCGTAGTTCCCGCTAAGAATTCATCCAAAGCCACCACACCATCATTGTCGACATCACTTGTAGCGTCAGAGGGGTCATTGGGATCAAGTCCATAACGACGCTCCCAAGCATCAGGCATGCCGTCGCTATCAGAATCTAATACGTAGAGATCATTATTGGGATAAACGTCTGAATTGTCCCCCACCCCATCTCCGTCGCTATCTGCCGTTTCAGTCACCTCGAGAGGAAAAGCATCGGCGTTATTGGCAACACCATCACCGTCACTGTCATTGGTCGGGTCTAAAGGTAATGCATCATCTTCATCAATTACGCCATCGCCATCATCATCGGTATCTGCATTATTACCTATCCCATCCAAATCAGTATCCACTGTTTCAGCTGGATCTAAGGGTAATGCATCATCTTCATCAATTACGCCATCGTTATCATCATCCGGGTCAGCATTATTGCCAATGCCGTCTAAATCAGTATCTAATGTTTCGGTCGAATCTAGCGGAAATACATCTGATCCATCACTAACACCATCATCATCATCATCTGTATCTGCGTTATTACCAATGCCATCTGAATCAGTATCAATCGTTTCAGCTGGATCTAGCGGGAACGCATCAAACTCATTGGTAACCCCATCTCCATCAGTATCTAAAAGGATAGTGATATCCACCGCAGCCGCGGCACTGTCCAGGCGCCCATCATTAACCTTAAAGCTAAAGCTATCAGCGACTGCCTCTGCCTCGGTACTCACATAGGTGACCACTGCAGGTATTCTATCGCCGACCTGAATTCTAGAAATAGCATCAATGATAACTAGTCCATTTTCCTGGGCAACATAGGCGATACTATCGTCACTAGACAAAGCCACTCCACGAGATGCACTCGTGTTAAAGATTCCCTTAGACCTAGGTTCTGCCTTGTTACTAACATCAATAACCTGAAGACTGTTTAAGTCAGCTATAAAGGCAAAGCTGCCATCTGATGATAACGCTAAGCCCCAACTATCGCCCTCTGTATCGAAGTTACTGAGTATGACCGGATTAGCCGAGTCAGTGATATCCACAATCTGCAACCCGAAAGTTTCATCGGTAACATAGGCTGTATTGCCATCATTGGATAACTTAACCGCTCTTGCGATGCCCGGAGTATCAAGGGTACTCACCAACACCGGAGCGGCAAGATTACTGATATCAATAATGTCCAGGCCAGCATCAGCAACAGTGACATAAGCCGTATTTTCATCCGGAGAAAGTCCAACTCCATATGCTGTGCCTGAAGTGGTTAAGGACCCTAATAAGAATGGCGATTGGGCATCTGTAATATCAACGATCTGTAAGCTAAACACGTCTGCGATAAAGATAGTTCCCTCATCACTGGATAGAGTGACACCTATACTTACGCCCTCTGTATCAAATGTACTGAGTAAAGCTGGATTAGACGAGTCAGTAACATCTATAATCTGCAATCCGGCCTCCTCGTCAGCTATGTATACGGTATTACCATCACTAGAGACGGTCACATTAAAAGCATTCCCACTGGTGTCAAAAGTACTCATTGTTACTGGATTTGAGGCATCCGTGATATCGATAATTTGTAATCCAGCCTCATAATCCGCAATAAAGGCCTTATTGCCGTCGTTTGAAATAGCGACCTTCAAGCTGATACTATTATTGGCTACTGAACCCAGTAAGTTTGGGTTAAACGCTGCTGCAAAATTTCCTTTGGTAGGCATAGAGGCCAGATAATAAGTGAGTTGATCGTTCTCCGGATCTGTCCCAGATAATGTAATGTCTGTTGGTATTTTTTCGACCAGCGTGACCATCTGTTTTGCGGCTGATGGACCCTCATTAGGATAATCACCGACATTGACTGCTCCTTCTCCTTGACCACCAGAATTAAGCGTTTTTGTTACGACTCGATCTCCGGCGGTGGTCAACACCACAAACTCCGCGCCATTCCATCCATCAGCATAGGAGTCGAACATTGTTAAGGTATAACGAGCATCACTTAAACAAATTACTCCACTAAATGGAGCTACGCCCTCATACAAAATCGTACCGAAGGCATCCTCCAACAACCAACTTACCTCTGCAGGGTAATTACCAGAGGTGACATTGACAAAATAAGGGGTAGATGAACATGACGAGATCCCAGTATTAACTGAATTAATGAGTGATTGGAGTTCATTTAGTTGGTCAACACTAGTCCCGCTTGTTAGCAAAGTGATAGCGGTCTGGTAGGCATTAAGATTATCAGCATTAATATTTACAAGCCCAATAATCGCGTTCAAATTCGCTATTGTGACCTCGCTAGCATCTCCAGAGTCAGCAGCAGCCAGCAATTGGTTGAGAGCATCAGTATTGAGATTGACCGAGTCGCAACCTTCCGTAGGAGTTACATCAGCCGATCCAACAGAAATGGGCCCGCCTGGCCATCCAGACTTGCCATCACAGTAGCTCACCAATATAAGATCTCTATTTCCGAAAAAACTTCCGACAGCTATTAAAGGTCTATCACCCAAAAAACTAACGGCCAAGAGATTATTGTATGCAAAAGCATCTTCCCCAATTTCGGTTACGCTATCAGTAATAGTTATTGATCTGAGTGAATTGAGGACAAAAGCGTAATCCCCAATAGAGGTAACACTGCCAGGTATGGTTACAGAGGTAATACCACTGTCAGCGAAGGCACCCTCTCCAATAGCAACAACCGGAGAAGAGAAAAACCCAATTGTTTCTGGAATTACCAAGTTAGGTTCGCATGCACTAACACACCCGGTAATAGTCACCTGGTCATCAGAAGTTCGCACATAGGTCAATGACGCAGTATTGGTGATTGACGAGTCCATCCATAGATCTATGTTAGCTAAATTACTATCAAATTCTCCATCATTAACTTTAAAAGTAAATACATCTGTTGGTGCATTACTAATCACATCTTGTGACGTATGGGTGTATGTAACATTTTGAGGAATAGTATCTTCAGCAGAAAATATAATCGGTACTACATCAATAATCTGCAAGCCATTAATCCGGTCCGCCAAATAGGCTTTTGTGCCATCAGGTGACAACACAACGTTCAAGGTATCCGTTTGTAGGTCAGCGCTGACCCTGAAATCTCCCAATGCAGAAGCAGTTGTACTCTGTATATCAATAATTTTTAGGCCGGCAAAACCATTCGCAACGTAAGCCTTGCTCCCGTCAGAGGAAAGAACTAGATCAGAGGCATCGCTTCCAGTAGAGAATATGTCAGTTAATCTTGGTTCAAAGGAATAACTCACATCAACAGCCCGAATTCCATAAGGCCCAGTAGCTAGATAAGCTGTACGTTGATCCAATGAAAGCGCTACACTTTCAACAGGCGGTGAGTTGCTTAAAGAGCCATACACATAAAGATTGGCCGCATCACTGACATTCGCAATAACAAATCCCCCTTGTCCAGCAGCAATGTAAGCCTTGATACCGTTTTCTGATAGCACCATGCCTAGTGCCTCACCTCCCATATTAAGGATCCCCCAAGAAACTGGGCTTGCAGGGTTAGTAACATCGACTATGTGCAGTCCAGCATTACCGTCAGAAACATATGCTTTATTACCGTCAGGAGATAGTGTTACATCGTAAGCATAGCCATCAGTATCAAATGTGCCGACTAACGACGGACTACTCGGATCGCTCACATCAACAACATGAAGCCCAGAAGCACCATCGGCAACATAGGCATAATTAGCTCTCACCGCAACCCCCAAAGCCTGACCCGTTGTCGCCATATAAACGGGTTCGCCTGGATTAGCCGAGTCTGAAATATCTATAATGGCAAGGCCTGATGTGTAAGCCGCTAAATAGGCGTAATCACCACTGAGCGCTACCTTTCTTGCTCCGCCATTTGCATAGCTTTGGCCCAGTAATGTAGGTGCTATGACACTTAGCTGTCCACGCTTAGGAGTATCCACCAAAGAAAATGTTAATTGTTGTCTTTCTGGGTCTGTTGCCCCCAGAGAAATTAAAGTACTGCCTTGCGCTGTCGCTTTAACTGCCTGCGGCAGGGCTATAGGCGCTCGGTTAACGTACGGGCCATCGGTAGTTATTTTTAAAGTGAAGTTATCAAGACTACCGCCATCTCCGGGATAAATATCTGTAATAGTTAAAACCCAATCTCCCTGGGTACTTTGGTTGTTAAATACATCAAGTGTGCCAAGTTGAGGCCTTATAATACCTGAGATCACTGGGCTCGATGATCCACATAGGAGGTCTGAGCCATCATCGTCAAATACCACGTTGATATCAGCGCCCGAAGAGTAATCTTCGGGGTTGAAACATGTCTCTACTGGTAACAATGTGGCAATAGTTCCTGTAGGCGATGTCAAAGTAATGATCAGTTCAGCAACGTAGGTATGAGAGACATCTACACCAACATTAATGTCAGTAATAACCAAATTTTCGGAGATTGATATAATCGATGACACTGAGGTAGGTTGATCAGATGCAATCGCAACGGGTAAATTTTGGCCTTGAAACAAATTAGGTGTCGTAAAGGAAAATGGCGTCCCTGCATCCGACACACCACAGCTATTTATAGGTCTCACCCGCCAATAATAATTGGTCTCACGCTGCAGTCCAGTGATCGTTATAAAGTTCGTATCAACGTTAGAGCTAAAGAAAACATCACTAAAGCTCTCATCAGTAGCGACCTCGACCTCATAGCTAACTGCATTATTCTGTTTTTGCCATTCTAACTTAGCCCTCAAACCACTAAGTAAACTCTGGTCATTTGGTAATACCAAGACGACAGGCGTAAATTCCGAGCTATAGGTGGAGACGTTAAAAGTGAGAGATTGAGACCGAATATCTGAAGTTGCAACTACTTCAACGGGGTAAGTGTTCGGTTCAATATCGTTGGTGGCTAAAAAAGTGACGTCAACAGCAGTCTTATCGACTGACGCGCTTAACGGAGAAAATCCAACAGTTAACCCAGATGGTGTATTTAATGACGAGAAAATAGCTGTATCCGTGAACGATGATGACGTTTCGTAAAGCAAATTTGCAGTGACGCTTTCATTGTTACAAACGGGGTAGTTAAGCTGACTGAAGGTCAAAACAATATCGTCACGAGTGATGGCGAAATCTCGAGAGTTTATCGCGTAAAAAATATTGTTGACCGACTCAACACGCACTCGTGCTTGAGCGGTTACTATGTCTGGCATTTGTACTTTATGACTTCCATCATTGTTGACATTTTCGGCCAATGAATATGGATATGTCAGTCCACCATCAGCTGACAATCTAATGTTAACCAACTCTGCGAGAATAGGTGCGGCATTTGTGCCTGCGACAGCCCAAGTGACAGTTTGCTCTGAAGCAGTCAAATAGATGGGGGCATCGCCTTGAGACGTCACCTGAAAAGCTCCTTCACGATCAACAACAGTAATCTTTGTTCTTGTCGAGGCAACACCACCACCACCGACAGCATTGTCCCTAACGGTGAACGCAAAATTAAACTCACGAGGTACCGTAGATAAAGTTTCCCACGTCGATTCAATATTAGGATCCGATAGTGTTAAATCGCCAGAGATAACACTGGTTATCAAAGGAAAGTAACGCGTAGAACTTTCAGAGGGAGGCAATGATCTAAAATTTGCACCTTGGATATTTTCGGAACTAAACACGCTACTGGGTACTAACCCGTCATCAACTTGCTCCCAGGTATAGGTAAGGAGATCACTCTCATCGACATCGGTCGCAGACCCCGTCAAAATAAAGGGCGTTCCGACTGGAATCGTATAATTTTCAAGCTCTTTTACCGTGGGAACATTATTGTCAATATCTTTATTAACCTGACATGACTGGCTTTTGAGGTAATTTAGACCCTGTAAAATACTAACATTATGATAATAATCGTCTCCATAAATTGCCACGTCATCAGGACCTGTAATGCCTGCATAGCTCATAATAGTCGTACCACTGCCAGGTTCGACGTTGGTTCCCGTACCCTCAGTCCTCATCGAGAATGTGTGATAAGCGCCTAACTGATGTCCCATTTCATGAGCCACAAGATTAACAAAATAACTACCCTCAGGCTGGGTTGAAGCGGACCATGCGCTTCCCTTTACGCTATCATTACAAAAAGCACCAATAGCTCCCGCGTTACCGCCACCACCAATACCACTAAAAATATGCCCTACATCATAATTATCATCACCAATTACTGAGCGCAAAATGGCTTGGAGCTCAGTATTCATAGTGCCATTTAAATTACTGGCATCATCTTGAAAAGGATCAGTATCAGGATCTGTGTAAACGATAAGATCGTTGTTATCTATCAACTCTAATCGAATTCCAAGATCGGTTTCAAAAATAAAATTGAGCGCTGTTAGAGTTGTATTAATAGCTGCTAGAGCAGAGTCAACGGTACCGCCGTGATAAGCCGTGTACTGGCCATTAGTAGCAACAGCTAATCGGTATGTTGTCAAAGTACTTTCATCAGAGAAGCGCACTAAGGATGACATCTCACCCGCTAAATTTACCCTGGCTTGTGAGTTTTCCTTAGACCTCAAACTAATTTTTGACGGCTCTGGGGTAAAGCATGAAAGTGCCTGTTTGGGCATAGAGTCATCTAACTGGGTGTATGCAATATAGCGATCATCTATCTTAGAGATCTTCTCGATTGAGGTTTTAACTCTAGTGCCTACATCAACAAATGTTGCCTTTAAACCTGAAGGTGAATAACTGAAGTGGAGTCTCAGCTGCGGATAATCTAAAGAATAGCCACGGTAAGCTTTGATGTTCGGATATTTCGCTGCTAAACCAGGCGAAAAGTTGGATGCTTCACGAACAAGAAAGCTAAGTAACTTACCGTCAGTGTTCGGCAAATAAACTTTTCCACCAGAGATGCCTTGACCTAATGATTTGTTGAGAGTTGATATTAGAGCGCTCTCGTTCAGCGAAAAAACCATAGACGTTGGCAGATCAGCATCTGACGATGAACTGTAAAGATGATCAGACGCTCTGCCCTGAGATTGCCAATAAGAGACTCGATCTTGATTCACATCAAAGTCTATAACTTTATCGGCTCCGTGGGCGGGCAACACACTCGAAATAAAAACAACTATTGCTGACAATAAAATCTTAGACATTCACGTTAGACCTTTATTTACTGCATTGACTTAGGAGTTACTACTTTAAAGCATTTATACTTTATTACATAGTATGAAAGTTTTAATCAAAAGCATGCCGTAAAACAATAGTTTCGACTCTATCGGGACCGGTTGATACAACATCAACAGGTGCTCCAGTCAGATCTTCAATACGCCTAACGTAGTTTTTAGCCGCCTGTGGTAAGTCCTCTAAACGCTGAGCCCCCACTGTGACATCAGTCCATCCAGGCATCGTTTCATACACCGGTTTAATAGATGCGAAATCATCGGCATGCATCGGCATCCCAGCATCTCTTCCATCGGCATCTACATAACCAATGCAAATTTTGATCTCTTCCAGACCGTCAAGCACATCGAGCTTGGTTAAACATATCCCCGATATACTGTTGACACGAACTGCTTGACGCAACGCCACAGCATCGAACCATCCGCAACGTCTTTCCCGACCCGTGGTCGTTCCAAACTCATGGCCTTTTTCGCCAAGATAGCGCCCAATATCACAGTGTAATTCCGTCGGGAATGGTCCTGCACCCACTCTAGTGGTGTAGGCTTTAGTGATACCTAAAACATAATCAAGATACAGAGGGCCAAAACCAGTTCCCGTCGCGGTGCTACCGGCCGTCGTATTAGAGGACGTTACGAAGGGATAAGTCCCATGATCGATATCCAGTAAGGACCCTTGCGCACCCTCAAATAAAATATTCTCACCAGCCTCACGAGCATCATGAAGTAGCTTTGTGACATCAGCTTTCATCGGCAACAAAAACGCTGCCCACTCTTTGACCAGCGCTAGGGTTTGTTCAAAATCTACGGCATCAACGCCGTAATACTTTGTTAAAGAAAAATTATGGTAATCGAGTACTTCTTTGAGCTTTACAGCAAAGCGTTCCATATTAGCAAAATCACTGACACGCAAACCACGACGGGCAACTTTGTCCTCATATGCAGGTCCTATACCACGGCCAGTGGTACCGATTTTAGCATTGCCACGTGCTGCTTCTCGAGCCTGATCTAGCGCAATATGGTAGGGCAAAATTAACGGGCATGAGCCAGAAACCTTCAACCGGTCACGCACCTTGATACCACGCTCTTCTAGCATGGTAACCTCTTTAATCAGTGCGTCGGGCGCAACTACAACACCATTACCAATCACACAGTTAACATGTTCGCGCAGGATGCCTGAGGGAATAAGGTGCAGCGCTGTTTTTTTACCATCAATAACTAGAGTATGGCCAGCGTTGTGACCCCCTTGAAAGCGAGCAACGACAGAAGCCTTATCGGTTAGTAAATCTACAATCTTTCCTTTACCTTCGTCTCCCCACTGGGAACCAAGAATTACAACATTTCTACCCATAAAATAAATTACTCAACTATTTTAAATCATCCTGAAATCCGCATTAAGATAAATGCTGAACCACGTATTTACCATCAACCTTTACTAACTGATGATCACATTTTAATTCGTCTAGATCGATTCGTTGACCCTTAAAACCTTGCACTACACGTTTGCCTTGGCTACGCAAACTATTGATCTGCTTTTGAATCTCCACATCAGTATTGAAAGGGACAAAAATACCTCCGACTGGGCTGACTTCGCATTGGCCTTCAGAGACTAACGACTTGAGGTCAATCGCGAAGCCCGTCGCCGGACGAGAACGACCAAAAGCCTCTCCCACATGATCGTAACGTCCACCGTTACCAAGCGCCTTACCAAAGCCCTGCACATAAGCAGCGAAGACGATACCAGTGTGGTAATGGTACCCAGGAATTTCGCCTAAATCGAGATGAACGGACGCACCTTTATCAGCAATCGAACTAACGATACCTTCAAGTTGACCAATAGCGTCAAGCACTACTCTAGGGGAGCCCTTAAGTAGATGCTTAGCTTTGGTGAGCACCTCAATACCCCCCGCCAAGGTCGGTAGAGCATTTAACCAACCACTCAGACTAGCGTCTTTAATATTTAGACTAATCCATTCACTCAATTCAGCTTGTGCCTTGCGCTGTAAAAGCTCAAATAGCTCATCTTCTAATTCAGTATCAAGGCCCGCCTCACTCAATAGACCTCGACAAATATCCACATGCCCTAAATCGAGATAGACATGATCTACTCCAGAAGTAGTGAGCGTTTGTAGGAAAAGATCGATAACTTCGATATCTGCTGACAACGAAGTCTCACCAAACAGCTCCACACCAATAGAAATTGGCGTGCGCGATTGCAGTGGTCCTCTTGGACGGGTATGTAACACTGTACCTGCATAGCAGAGACGACTTGGACCTTCGCGGCGAAGGCTATGAGCATCCATGCGCGCTGTTTGTGGCGTGATATCAGCACGAATGCCCATCATGCGTCCACTCAGCTGGTCTGTCACTCGAAAAGTCATTAGATCTAGATCTTTGCCGGATCCACTTAATAGTGATTCAGTAAATTCGACCATTGGCGGAATCACAAGGTCATACCCCCAGATACAATATAGATCTAATATCTGGCGACGCAGATGTTCAACGATATGTGCTTGCTCGGGAAGCACCTCGTCAACACCATCTGGCAATAACCAACGATCTACATTTGTCACAATAACCTCTTAATTTTAATTGTCACTTCAACTCATCGAAAGATAAACAATAGCAATAAACCGCCTACCATACTGAATAGACCAATAGAGCGCATAGATCGGTCATCAATTGTCGCTAACACCTTAGCCATTTCACGCCATCTTGTAGGCGCAACAAACGGCAAAATTCCCTCAAAAACGAGCATAAGCGCGACAGCACGACCGATATCCTCCAACATAAAAAATAGCCCTTCTCGCGGCACAAAAAAACCGGGTCTCCCCGGTTTATGAATTCTAGCAAAGTCTCCCAGAATGTGGCAGGGATTTCTCAACTAAATCACCTGCACCATTCCTACAAACCTACTAATTAACTTTTTTCTGTTTTAAATACTTAAAGAATTGACTGTCAGGCTCTATTAGCATGATATCGCCTTTGTTAGAAAATGCTGCCTTGTAAGCATTTAAGCTTCGCATGAAGGAATAAAATTCAGCATCTTGTTGGTAAGCTTCAGCATAAATACTCGCCGCTTTTGCGTCACCTTCTCCGCGTAACTCCTCAGCATCTCTGTAGGCATTAGCTAGCTCGATGGTGCGTTCACGATCGGCAAATGCGCGAATTTTCTCCGCTTTTTCCTTACCAGTTGAGCGTAATTCCTGGGCTTCTTTATCTCGCTCAGCTGTCATTCTCCGGAACACTTGAGAACTCACCTCTTGGGGAAGATCGATTCGCTTTACGCGCACATCAACGATCTCAATACCAAGGCTACTCAGCACCGTACTGTTCAAGTCTTCGGTGATATTTTTCATTAGGAGATCACGTTCACCCGACACAACTTCGCGCAGCGTTCGTGTACCAAACTGATTACGCAATCCATCATTAATCCGCTTAGCCAGCCTATTTTCAGCAGTTCTCTCATTTCCTTTCACAGCCCTATAGTAAGTCTCCACATCGGAGATCCTCCACTTAGCATAGGAATCAACAATGAGACGCTTCTTCTCAATAGTGAAAAAACTAGCGGGTTGCGCATCAACCGTTAAAATACGCGCATCAAACCTAAGGACTTCATCAATAAACGGCAGTTTATAATGAATTCCAGATTTAATATCGGATTCAATTATTTCTCCGAAACGCGTGGTAATGCCGCGCTCAAAATCACTGATAACATATAGAGTATTACCAAGAACAGCTAACGATGCAGCTATTACGAATAAAAATGCTTTCATTAAATTACTCATCGACGCCTCTCCCCTTGGCTTTGTTCGCTATTACGCTGCAGTTTTTCAATCACTTCATTGGCAACTCGATTAATTAATTGATTGTTAGTTTCGGCCCCTTTCAAAGCTCCACCACTCCCTTGCTGAACTAACTTATCTAACGGTAGATAGAGCATGTTATTACCACCCTCTGTGTCCAATAAAATCTTAGTACTATCAATCATTACCTGCTCTATCGCATCGATGTACAGGCGCTCTCGAGTGACCTCTGGCGCCTTTTCGTACTCTTTCAGCAAGGCTTTGAAGCGATTTGCTTCACCCTCAGATTTAGAGACTACCTGAGACATGTAACCCTGAGCCTCCTCTCTCAATCGCTGAGCTTCACCGCGTGCTTCCGGAATAATACCGTTCGAATAGGCCTGGGCCTCATTCACTAATCGCTCCAAATCCTCGCGAGCCTTAATAACATCGTCATAGGCAGCTTTGACCTCATTTGGCGGCCGAGCATCTTCAATATTTATCTTAACAATATTTATTCCGCTTGAATAAAGGTCGAGAAGATCTTGAAGCTTAACTTCGGTAGCGTTCGCTACCTGTTCTCGCTCAGTGGATATCACACCGTCAAGACCCGTACTACCAACTACATGGCGCAGAGCACTGTCAGTTGCTTGTTCCAAGCTCTCCACGGGCCCATTAATACTCAATACAAAATCTTTCGCACTAGCAACGTTATATTGCACAGACAAAGCGACTTCTACGATATTCTCATCCTGCGTCAGCATCAATCCGCGCGTCGAATATTGACGCTCCTCTGAGACCGCGACAGTAATTACTGAGTCAAAAAATGGAGGATTCCAGTGCAATCCTTCTAGCTGGGTAGAATCATATTTTCCAAGACGAAGCACAACCGCTTCCTCTGTGGCGTCAACCTGATACACACCCAACAGACCCCAGATCACCGCGAGTACAAGAAATCCAATCGGTAGAATGCTTTTTAAGCTAGCACCACCATTACCACCACCCTTACCACCGAAACCAGACAGTTTCTCTTTAAGTTTTTTGAGTGCTTCGTCAATATCTGGCGGCCCCTGATCATTTCTATTACCACCCCAAGGGTCCTTGCCACCACCCGGCTCATTCCAAGCCATAGTATTCTCCAGTTCAATTTAATAGTTAAATGCGTTTTCTTATATACGGTCGTTCCGATCACAACAGTTTAGCACTAACACCTATATTGTGACCAAATCCTCTGATTTCAAGTTCGCATTCTTTAAAATACGAAAAAAATCGCTCTCCGGAAGCTTAATTTCAAGTTCTATAACACCTTGATCGTCTATCTTTTCAAAAACCACCGACTTACAACCATAAAAGGCTGACCTGAGAGCTCCTTGATTCGGTTGCAAGACCAGATGCTTATGAATCGTTCTGCTGGGTAGCTTTTCAACTACCGCCTGCAACAAAAGCTCTAGACCCTCGCCCCTTAGCGCTGACACCCAAACTGCCGTAGGTACACCATCAGCATCACGCTCTATCCTTGGGTTTGGCTCTTCCAATAAGTCTACTTTGTTGTAGACCATCAGCGTCGGCAATTTTAGCGCGTCAATTTCTTTGAGTACTTCGTCGACCCTTACTATATTTTTTGCTCTATCTTCTGCACTCGCATCAACGATATGTAACAGGAGATCGGCGGAAGCCGCCTCTTCTAACGTTGCTCTAAAAGCATCGACCAACCGATGGGGTAAATGGCTTATAAAGCCTACCGTGTCGGCGAAAATAACTGAGCCTAAATCATGTACATCTACCCTACGCATGGTTGGATCTAGGGTCGCAAACAACTGATCTGCTACAAAAACATCGGCTTTGGTTATTGCATTAAACAAAGTGGACTTTCCAGCATTGGTATACCCCACCAAAGAGACGGTTGGTATTTCAGAGCGCTTTCTACTGCGGCGACCTTGATCCCGTTGCTTACGAACCTTGTCTAGACGTTTTTCAATCGCTTTAATACGATCTCTGACCATTCGACGATCTGACTCTAGCTGAGTCTCACCAGGCCCACGCATACCGATGCCACCTCTTTGTCGCTCTAGGTGGGTCCAGCCTCGCACCAACCTAGATGAAAGGTGTTGCAACTGGGCCAACTCTACCTGAAGTTTACCCTCATGCGTGCGCGCTCGTTGAGCAAAAATATCTAAAATAAGACCCGTTCTGTCAAGTACCCTACACTGCAATTCAGCCTCAAGATTACGCTCTTGGCTGGGTGTTAAATTATGATTAAAAATAACCAGCTCCGCACCGGCCCCCTTAACCACAGCACCAATTTCATCAACCTTCCCAGTACCCACAAAGAACTTTGCGCTAGGAGACTGCCTAGAGCCTGTTATGAAGTCCACAGGATCACCACCAGCAGCAATAACTAACTCTTCGAATTCTCTTGGGTCTTCAGGCTCTGATTCACTATTAAGTTTAATATGAACTAGTACCGCGGTTTCGCCTGTCTTGGGTCGTTCAAAGAATAGGGCCACAGGTTAGTAGTTTTCATCCCCGTTATTGCCAGATTCCTCATCCGACATTTCAGCCTGATCACTTCCACTGGTAGGCAAGCGGACGACTCTAGATGGCACGATAGTCGAAATAGCATGTTTATAGACCATTTGACTTACGGTGTTCTTCAAAAGAACAACAAACTGATCGAACGATTCAACTTGACCTTGAAGTTTTATACCGTTCACCAGGAATATTGCGACGGGGACTCTCTCTTTTCTTAGGACATTCAGAAAAGGATCTTGTAGATTATGCCCTTTTGACATGGGACTTCTCCTTGTTATTGAAAATTCAATATAGGCTGCAATAATCGCAGCAAAAAGCGCTAGTAGGATTGCGGTCCACTAACTGTGACATGTTTTAAATGTCATAAACCCAATATGGAGTGCTGGCTCAGTATTTTCAAGCACTGATTACAACTATTTTCTAAACTGATGTAGGTTTGTCCATCATCTACCTGAATTTCGTGTACCTCAGGCCAATTTCGTAACCAGGTTATTTGGCGTTTAGCTAACTGGCGACTAGCAATAATACTTTTCTCTACGGCCTCCTCTAGACTACAGTGGCCATCAAGGTATTGCCAAATTTGTTGATAACCAGCCGCTCGCATGGATGGCAAATCAGTATGCAAATCCTCACGCCCATGCAGACCTCTAACCTCTGCAAGAAGCCCATCGGTCATCATCTGTTCAAAGCGCTGTTCAATTCGCTGATGCAACAACGAGCGATCATTAAATGTCAGGCTAAATTGCAGAACGTTATAGTGGTCTAGAACACTATTATTACTTGCTACGGCCTGTAAGTCTGACATCGATACGCCCGTCAGTTGATGAACCTCCAAGGCTCGCTGAATACGTTGAGAGTGATTCGGGTGCAGTTTAGCTGCGGTTACCGGATCAATTTGCTGCAACTCATTGTATAAACTCGTCCATCCAAACTCATCTGCACGGTCCTGTATTTGATCACGTACACCCTGGTCTGCCTCTGGTAAATCAGATAAGCCTTCCAATAATATTTTAAAGTAAAGCATAGAGCCACCCACTAATAGAGGTATTCGACCCGCAGCAGCTATTTCGGCCATTTGCTCCGTAGCATCTTTTAAGAACTCCGCAACGCTATAGGCATCAACCGGGTCTCTAATATTAATTAATCGGTGGGGATGGTCAGCCAGAGTAATGGCATCAGGTTTGGCACTACCAATATCTAGTTGGCGATATACCTGTGCAGAATCAACACTAATGAGATCTACAGGTAGATGTTTTCTCAACGATATTGCTAAATCAGTCTTACCTGAGGCAGTCGGACCCATTATGAAAATAGCGGATGGTAATACTGTGGAAGCCATTAAAGGACTACCTAACGTCCGCGAAGGAACAGTTTATCAAGCTCCTCTACCGTCAGTTGCGACCAAGTAGGTCGACCATGATTGCATTGCCCACTGCGCTCGGTAATCTCCATATCTCTCAATAAGGCATTCATCTCAGGTAGGGTTAACCTGCGGTTCGCTCGTACTGATCCGTGACACGCCATAGTCGACAAAATCTCATTAATATGATCACGAATCCGCTCTGAACTGCCATGTTCAAGGAGATCTGACAGCACATCTCTCAGCAGTTTCTCAACCTCTGAACCACGTAAAATAGCGGGAATCTCACGAACAATAATACTTTCACTCGCGGCACGTTCAACAGCGAATCCGAGCTGGGTGAACACCGCCTGATTAGACTCTACTGCGTCAGCCTCTCGCTGACTAACCGCCAAACTTTCAGGAACCAGTAGCGGCTGAGAGACCAAGCCCTGCAGATCAAAGGCATTTTTCATACGTTCATAGGTAATTCGTTCGTGGGCAGCATGCATATCCACAATGATCAGACCATGACTATTTTCAGCAAGAATAAAGATCCCTTTTAACTGAGCGACGGCGAAGCCAAGTGGTGGCACCTCAGTTTGACCACTATCCTCGACGTTAGC
>ENA-ORXF01000121-ORXF01000121.1-marine-metagenome-genome-assembly--contig:-NODE-121-length-58064-cov-6.343577_pt1 | contig 58064 bp, 52 predicted proteins | sample MGYA00237864_ERZ511476 | MGnify/ENA primary metagenome ERZ511476 (study PRJEB26306, sample SAMN06343908) | marine metagenome | isolation source: coastal waters | place: Atlantic Ocean: West Antarctic...
ATACACTACAATTACAAAGCAAAGCGTGGTGAACGTGCTATGCAAAAGGAGCAAAAACGAAAAAGTCGTTTAGCTTCTAAAAAATTGAAGCGGGCCCCCTTAACTACCACCACCACCACCACTCCATCTTTTACAAGTGCTCCCAGAGAAAAACGTTTAGAGATGCACGATATTAGTAAAACGATTACTTTGGACGATCTAACCAATCCTGACAATTAATTTTTTTTAATAAACGAAATTAAAAAATTCACTGGATTTTAAAAAAACAACATGTATTAACAATCGAAAATATGGAATTAAAGTTAAGAAATATCGCTATTATTGCCCACGTTGACCACGGGAAGACAACCTTGCTTGATAATATTATGAAGCAAAGTGGAATGTTTCGAGACAATGAGGCCGTAGCTGAACGGTTAATGGATTCTGGTGATTTAGAAAAAGAAAGAGGAATTACTATTCTTGCAAAACCCACATCGGTGATGTGGAAAGACGTTCGAATGAATATTATTGACACGCCAGGTCACGCAGATTTTGGTGGAGAAGTAGAGCGTGTTCTTGGAATGACAGATGGTGTTATTCTTTTAGTTGATGCAGCAGAAGGTCCAATGCCGCAGACAAAATTTGTTTTAGGAAAAGCATTGAAACAAGGCCTAAGACCCATTGTCGTTATCAATAAAATTGACAGACCCGATGGCAGACCCAAAGAAGTCATTGATGAAGTTTTTGATTTATTTGTTTCTCTAGACGCAACAGACGAACAGTTAGATTTTCCTATTTTGTATGCATCTGGAAGAGCAGGATGGTGTGCAAAAGAATTAGAAGATCCAAGAGAAAATTTACACCCATTATTAGATTTAATTTTAGAGCACGTGTCAGAACCAAAGGTCGACAAGGAAAGACCTTTTGCGATGTTGGTTACATTGCTTAGTGCAGATTCTTATTTAGGTAGATGTTTAGTAGGACGGGTTATTCATGGAACCGCAAAAATGAACGATAATGTAAAAGCTATTAATTTAAAAGGCGAAGAAGTAGATACTGGAAGATTAACTAAACTTTTTACTTTTGCTGGTACAGAAAGAATTCCTGCGGAAACGGTTTCTGCTGGTGATATTGTTTGTATTGCTGGATTAGCAGATGCTTCGGTTGCAGATACTATTTGTGATGTAGTAGTTGAAGAACCATTACAATCTACTCCAATAGATCCTCCAACTATGTCAGTAACCATCACGGTTAACGATTCTCCTTTTGCAGGTAAAAATGGTAAAAAAGTTACCTCTACAGTTATTCGTGAGCGATTAATGAAAGAGGCAGAAAGCAATGTTGCAATTACTTTCAGAGAAAATGATGGCAAAGATGCTTTCGAGATTGGTGGTAGAGGAGAACTTCAAATTGGAGTTTTGATTGAAACCATGAGAAGGGAAGATTTTGAATTAACAGTATCAAGACCAAAAGTTTTATACAAAACAGAAGACGGTCAAAAATTAGAGCCAATGGAAGAAGTCACTATTGATGTAGATGAAGAATATGCAAGTAGCGTAATCGATAATATGAATCAGCGTAAAGCTGAGATGACAGACATGAAAGACACAGGAGCTGCCAAAAAACGTATTATTTTTAAAGCACCATCTAGAGGGCTAATTGGATATCAAAGTAGATTTTTAACAGACACCAAAGGCACAGGAGTTCTTAACAGAATTTTTCACTCTTATGGACCATTTAAAGGTGAAATTATTGGAAGAAGAAGTGGAGCTTTAATATCGATTGATACAGGAAAAGCAGTTGCTTTTGCTATTTGGAAACTTCAGGAGAGAGGTAAAATGTTTGTTTCTCATAACACAGAAGTATACCAAGGAATGATTGTTGGAGAACATTCTAGAGAAAATGATCTAGTTATTAATGTCATGAAAGGAAAGCAGCTTACGAACATGCGTACATCTGGCCATGACGAAGCAGTATCTCTTATACCACCGGTTATTATGAATTTAGAAGAGTTAATGGCTTACATTAATGAAGATGAGTTATTAGAGGTCACTCCTCAACACTTAAGACTAAGAAAAAAATTCTTACTAGAGCACGAAAGAAAACGTGCTTCTAAAAGTTAATCCACAGGCTCTGTTAACAACTCGTTTGAAACAAGATGAGTGTTCTCCTTTTGATTCTATTTAGGACTCTAAATGAAATTTCCAGATGTTTGGTTTATACACTTTGTGAATAATTAGTAAATCAAGCAGCTCTGGATAACTTTAGTTCACTCCAAATTTGATCTAGACAATCTACTAAATACTGCATTTTTTGATTGTCGTGGTAGGGGGTTGGTGTGAATCTTAATCTTTCTGTTCCTTTAGGAACAGTTGGATAGTTAATAGGTTGTACGTAAATTGAAAATTCATTTAACAAAATATCCGAAACTTCTTTGCATCTCGCAGAATCTCGAACTAGCAAAGGAACTATATGACTATCATTTTTGATAATAGGCAGACTTCTTTCTAGCATTAATTGTTTAAGTTTACTGGCTCGTTCATGGAGCTCTAACCTTAAAGAACGGTTATTTTTTACTACACGAATACTAGCAATGGCTGCTGCTGCAATACTTGGAGGCATAGACGTTGTAAAAATAAAACCAGGTGCGAAAGATCTAATAATATCAGCAATATTTTTATTGGCAGCAATATAACCACCCATAATACCAAAACCTTTAGCAAGCGTTCCTTCAATAATATCTAGCTCTTCAGTAACACCCATTTTTTCAGATAATCCACCACCATTATCTCCATACAAGCCAACACCATGAACCTCATCTAAATAAGTAAGAGCATTATATTTTTTAGACACTCTAATAATATCTTTGATAGGACATAAATCACCATCCATAGAATAAACAGATTCAAATGCTACAATTTTAGGTTGTTCTTTGGGTGATTGCTTTAATAAAAATTCTAAATGATCTACATCATTGTGTCTCCAGATATGCTTATCTGATTTTCCATTTTTTATTCCTTCAATCATAGAAGCATGATTGTTTGCATCAGAATACACGATGCATTTTGGTAAAAATCTAGCAAGCGTACTCAATGCACATTCGTTTGCAATATAACCAGAAGTAAAAATAAGAGCAGCTTCTTTATGATGAAATTTACAAAGCTCTCTTTCTAACTCTACGTGATAGCTAGAAGTTCCAGAAATATTTCTAGTACCACCAGCTCCTGCACCAACTGCTTTGGCAGCATTCACAAATGCTTCAATAACTTCTGGGTTCTGACCCATTCCAAGATAGTCATTGCTGCACCAGATAGTTACATCCGATTTAATTCCTAATTCATTGTTAAAAACAGCCTTTGGAAACTCACCACTTTTACGAGTAATATTATTGAACACTCGGTAGCTACCTTCACTTCTTAATTGATTAAGAGCATTTTCAAAAATATGATTGTAGTCAAATGTCATTATTAATTTAATTTATACTAAGAATTTCGCACATAATCTATTGCACTTTTGGCGCAACCACTTCTCCATTTTCTAACTTAGGAGGAGTATATTGTTGCCCTGCCGGAAAACTATTTGTGAAACGAAAATACACAAGAACACTTAAAAGCAAACAAAGACTGACAACAGACAATTTAATAATAGGCCATTCAGGTTTAGTTTTTTTTGCTAAATAACAAGAAATATAAAATATGAGAAAAGGAGCGGCGATTGAAGCTAGAATAATAATTTTTTTTATCATGGTTTAAAATAGCAACTTAATTTTCTTAATTAAAGATATATTGGGAATATTAGGTTGATCTCAGTATAACTCCTAAAGGATAAGATGGCCAAATAAGGAACGATTACTGAGACCAGCATTGTTACTAGCAAATAATTTTGTGCAAATTATGACAATAGTCTTTTTGTCTAATAATGTTGTGTTTTATCAAGCACAAAAGTAACAACCTTTGATTGTATACTTATTTTTGATTCTGGAGGAAAGAAATGAGACTGGCAAGACCGGCTATCAAAACTTGGGCCTGCAAAGTGAAAAGAATTTCAGTCTCCACACCAATAATCCACCAAATAGCAGATATAGAAATATACCAAACTAAGCTAAATGCAAAAGTACGAACAATTTTTTTCCAGTCAATTTCTTTTGGATTTTCCTCACTCATATTACAACTTTAAATTAATCTTATGATAATATAAAGTGTATTAATTATTGAGAAATAAATAATAAGATAATTAATATTAGCTAGTGAGTTATTATGGGAAAAAGCAAAGACGTTAAAAAAGAAAAAAAGAAAGCAAAAAGTACAGCTCCAAAGGTTAGCAAGTCTAAGAAGCAGTATTAGTTTTTTGAAAAGGACGCTATCTATGTCGTTCGTGTCCTTTTTTTATTTATATTCAGAGAAATAACCGGTGGTAATAATTTATGTTAAAAGAAAGTCTTCATTGGATCTTACTCGGACTGGCGATCGGATTTGCTCTCTATTTATCGGATAAATATATTTTTCTTTAAGTCATTTAATGGAAGTAGAGATTCTAAAAAAATTATTTGAGGTTATTTTCCCCGTATTTTTTATTATTGGAATTGGGTATTTGTTCGGAAAAAAAAATCCAAATTTTGATTCCAACGTTATTACTTCTTTTGCTGGAACTGTGGGAGTGCCCAGTCTTTTGTTTTATTCACTCACTCTAAGTGATTTGGATTTTAATATTTTTTTAAAATTTGTAGGCATCACTCTTCTATGTATTGGATTGTTTGCACTGATGGGAGTTATATTATTAATAATTCTTAAGAGAAATATTTTGCGAGAATTACCACCTATCATTTTACCTAATATGGGAAATATGGGGATGGCTTTTTGTTTATTTGCCTATGGAGTGAAAGGTTTTTCGATCGCAAGCGCGATTGCATCTGTAATTATGATTCTGCACTTTACGGTAAATATTTTTTTAGCAAAAGGAAAGTTTAGTATAAAGCCTATATTAAAATCCATACCTCTGTATGTCATTTGTATTGCAGGTATTTTTTTATATTTTAAAATTCCAGTTCCTAAATTTGTTTCCAACACGACTATGCTTTTAGGATATACCACTATTGTTCTGGTACTTAGTTCATTGGGAATAGCTTTGAGTAGCCTAAGAACAGTGAGCATTAAGAAAACATTAATCATTTCTTTCGCGAGACTAATTGGGGGTCCAATTATTGCATTTGCAGTGATCAAATTTTTTGGTCTGACGGGATATCAAGCAGGAGTTTTATTTATTCAATGTTCTATGCCAGCTGCAGTACTCACGTACCTTTTGGCTAAAATGTATTCACCGAAGGAACAGGCGGATAATATTGCTAGTGTCATTGCAACATCTACTTTTATATCTGTTGTTACTATTCCCGTTATAGTTTTTATCGCACTAACTGCCTTTGGTTAAGTTGTTGTTTGTTTTAGGATTTTTAAAATACCTTTAGTATTTTTCTTCTGACGCTTTTTTTTTATTTTTTGTTGATAAGTTTTTTTCTTCTTTTTTGGCATACCAAGTTAAAAATGATCTTTTTTCTCAGCTTTTTTAGAAACTATTAAAGGAAAAACAACAAGTACGAATATAATTATAATTGCAATAATTATAATTAAGGACACTTTCATTAAGACTTTTCAAAATTTTTAAGAATAGATTCTACTTTTTTATAATTATCAGCAGATAGTGTTTTTTGAGGATCAAAATAAGCCTTTTCGATTTGACTCATGTCATAATCAATTTCTTTAAAAAGATTAATGGCAAGTTCATAATTTTTTTTTAAAGAAAAAGCTAAGTTATTTAACTTGGCCACATTGTTCTCTGCTGCAATTTGTTTAGAGATAGAGCTAACTTCTTGAAGATAGCGAAATGCCTTTTCTTCAATCCTTTTATTTTTGGATTTAAATATATTGGAAATAAATTTTAACAAAGTAACCTCTTGATTTATTAATAAATTATCAAACTATCGATCTAATGTCTAAAACAAAGATACAATATACTTGTGAGCAAAAAACCCAACTATTAAAAGACTAATACCTATGGAGTAAATAAGCCAAAAATTCATACCAAGACTTTTTGCAAAAAAGAAAGGAAGAAAAAATAAATAAGAAATAGGCACACCAACCAGAATGCTTTTGGCAAAAGTAATCGAAGTTTCCAGGTTTTTGTGTTCCAGGTAAGAAAAAATGAGTGCCATTAAACTTGCCAATGGAAGCGCAATAAGAAAACCCGACAATTCTGGTTTTTTCCCAGACAGCCAACTAGCAAATGCTATAACTATTGCTGCAAGTAAAATTTTAAGAAAAAAAAACATTTTTTTTAAGATAGTTAGTATTATTTATTTAAAAGAATCTTTGGGCATAAACTTCAATACATTGCCTCGATAATATTCGAATAAAGAAGCGCTCTCTCGATAAATATTCGCACAAGCAAAGTTTTTTTCTTGCTCTGTAAGTTCAGCTTGGCCAGCACTCAAGTGATTAATGCAGTAGTTCATATTCCGTATTTCACGATACTGCTCTTCAATTTGAAGACCTACCAACATGAATAAAGCAATGGCAATTCCTACTCCTGCATATGCTTTTAAAAAATACCCCATACATTTGATGATTTGCGGGCAGGCACTAGACCAAGGACAAGATTTGTTTTGCACTCTTCTTTTCATATTTAAATAGACTAACGCTATTTGTTAATGAAATAAACAAAATTTGAACGTTCTTTAAAAGGGAAGTGCATTCTCTGATTTAATATTACCAGTTAACTGACTTTCGGGGGAGAAAATATTTTTAACTGGTAATATTAAATCAAAACTGCCTGTTTAATAAAGTAATTTTATGTAGTGAGTATTGTTTAAATTGCATGACAGCTAGTAGCTTTAATGTGGTACTTAATTTATTTTATAATTGATTCACAAGAAAGAAGTGATCGAATTTATAAAAAAACTTCATTAAGTGAACAACTAAACAACAAATAAATTCATGCAATTAATACATAAAATCTATTTCACTTATATCAATTAGGTGCTCATGTGATAGAAATGACTATGTAAAGATTAGCTTCATCAAAAAACTTAATTTTTCCTTAAACAAACTTAATTAAAAATAATTATGGAAGTAGCTGTAGGCGTAACATTGTTCTTAGTTGGTATCTTAGCAACCGTTGTTTTTATGTTTTTTTTAATCTGGATCCAAAGCTCTAAAAAAAAATAGTAAATATGTTTAGAGTTATAACAAATAAAGATAATGGCACCAAAATCAGTAATATAAGTGACGAAGACACTGTAAAGATTGTTAGTCCAAAATTAGCAAAATTACTTCGGCAAAAAAAATTATTAAGTACTACTGTTTCTAAATCTTATTCTGTAATGTATACTTTTTTGTATATACACAATGCTTAAATATCTTCATAAATTTTTATCATCTAAAAATTTTGAGTTAATTGAAAACAGTTTTTTGTGGTTTTTTTTTATAGGATTGATGATTTGGTGTGTTTATCATCTTTTTTATTAGATCATTTTATAAAAATATTTTAGAAAAATATTAGTATGAAGCAAAATAAAATTGGATGGAATTTTGAAAACAGTTATCTAAATCTTGCGGATATAATGGTATCAAAATTACCACCAGTTCCCGTTAAGAATCCAAAAGTTGTTTTATACAACGATCAACTAGAACAAGAGTTAGGTTTGAACTCTTCTAGCTTTGGTGAACAAGAAAAAGCTTCTTATTTATCTGGCAACACTATTCCAGAACAAACCACTCCTTGGGCAGAAGCTTATGCGGGGCATCAGTTTGGTCATTTTACTATGCTAGGGGATGGACGAGCAGTGGTGCTAGGAGAACACATTACCCCTAATAAAAAAAGATTTGATATTCAATTTAAAGGATCCGGTGTTACACCATATTCGAGATCAGGTGATGGTAGGGCTGCATTGGGACCTATGTTACGAGAATATATTATTAGCGAAGCGATTCATTTTTTAAATATTCCAACTACCAGAAGTTTAGCGGTGGTAACAACTGGAGAGGATGTAGTGAGAGAAACTATTCTACCAGGAGCTATTCTTACTAGAGTGGCGGCTAGTCATATACGCGTGGGAACTTTTGAGTTTGTAGCCGCACAAAAAGATATTAATACTTTACAAGAATTAATTATGTACTGCATAAATAGACACTACCAAGAATTAAAAGGACAAAAAAATCCTGCACTTCAATTATTTCGAGCTGTTATGAATAGGCATGCGGACTTGATTGTTAATTATATGAGAGTTGGTTTTATTCATGGAGTTCTTAATACAGATAACGTTGCCATATCTGGAGAGAGTATAGATTACGGACCATGCGCATTCATGGATTCTTATGATCCCAAAACTAAGTTTAGTTCTATTGATCAGCAAGGAAGATATGCCTATGGGAATCAGCCTATCATTGCCAAATGGAACATGGCTCGTTTTGCAGAAACACTTATTCCTTTGATTGATGTAGATTTAAATAAAGCAATTGAAATGCTTGAAGAGGAAGTAAATGAATTTAGTAAAATTTATATTAACAAAAGCCTGGAAATGATGAGAAATAAATTGGGAATTAATGGTGGCGTCGAAGAAGACAGTCTTCTAATCAAGGAGCTGCTTACTTGGATGCAAAATAATAAAGCAGATTATACTAATACTTTTGTATCAATCCTGAATGAAACTTTTGACCAACCAGTATATCAAGATCAGGCATTTCAAGAATGGTACAAAAAATTAAAGATAAGAAAGCCTAATAGAGTAACCATGCGACAGAACAATCCTTTGGTTATTCCAAGAAATCATCAAGTAGAAGATTCATTAAAATTAGCTCATGAGGGAAATTTTGAATCAATGGCATCCTTACTTTCTGTTCTAAGAAATCCTTACAATAATTCAAATAATATCAAAAAATTTCAAGATCCAGGCTCTGTCAGCAATGTTCCTTATCAAACCTTTTGTGGAACCTAATTTAATTTCGTATAGTATGGGTATTGTTTTGCTAGTTTTGTTTATTATGCATGTGGCAGCAGCTTTATATCACCACTATGTTAGAAAAGACCTAACCTTAAAAAGAATGTTATTTTTTAAATAAATGAAGTTAGATATGAAAAAACTAATTCTTAAAAGAAAAGAATTAGACACAATTCACAAACAAAGAAAAGCAAGAGGCAAAGCTAGGTTAAAAAAACTTCTAAAAAAATAGATCGTATTAAGTCGGTGTTATTAGAATAATATTAAGTATGAAAAAAAAATATGATTATATTGTAATTGGCGCAGGATCAGCCGGAGTACGTTTTGCGCGCTTAATGGCAACCAAGGGTTATAAAGTATGTATTTTAGAAAAAAGTAGAGTGGGAGGCACATGTGTCATCAGAGGTTGTGTGCCTAAAAAATTATACGTATATGCCTCTAATTTTAAAGATTATTTCTCTGATGCTACAAGCTTTGGCTGGAGAATTTCAAAAGAGCCAACACACAATTGGAGTAAATTATTCTCTAGCAAAAATAAAGAAATAGCAAGACTCAATAAAATTTATATTAAAAACTTAGAAAGAGTAGGAGTAACTATCATTCAAGAAGAGGGTAGTTTTTGCAATTCTAATTCTATTGTTTTAAAGAAAACCAAAAAAATTATTTCCGCAAAAAAATTTATTATTTCAACAGGTTCGACCCCATCTATGCCAAATATCCCAGGAAGAGAATTGGCTATTAATTCAGACCAATTTTTTGAAATGAAAAAAATTCCTAAAAATATTAGCATTGTAGGAAGTGGCTATATAGCTTTAGAATTTGCTTTTTTACTAAAAAACCTAAATTACAATGTGAATTTGATTGTGAGAAAAAAAACAATTTTAAATGAGTTTGACAAAGATATAGGAACAAAAATTTTACAATCAGCTATTCGTAAGAAAATTAACATATATGATGAGTCGTCTGTCCAATCTTTAATCAAAAAAGAAAAATCTATTGTTGTGGTGACTAATAAAAAAAAAATAACAACAGATATGGTAATATTTGCAACAGGAAGAGTTCCCAGTATTCAGAACCTGAGGTTAGAAAAGGCTAAAGTGAAGTTGACCAAGCATGGGGCCATTAAAGTTAATGCTTTATCACAAACTTCTAATAAAAAAATTTTTGCCCTAGGGGATGTCACTAATAGAAAAAATTTAACACCAGTTGCTATTCGCGAGGCTGTATATTTGGTTAATTATTTAACTACCAAAAAAAAACAAACTTTAAATTATGATAAAATTGCCTCTGGTATTTTCACTCAGCCTGAGGTGGGCCACATTGGCCTTGGAGAAAATGATTTACAAAAAAGAAGCATTAACTACAAAACCTTACAAACTGAATTTAAGCCTTTAAAATATGCCTTTTCTAAGAAAAATAATCCTGTATTTATTAAAGTTTTATATCAACCAAAAACAGAGAAAATCTTTGGCATTATCTACATTGGAGAATCTGCAGCTGAAATCATTCAATCGTTAGCTATCTCCTTTGCAAAAACATTTACCCTTAACGATTTAAGAAATACAGTTCCTGTGCATCCCACTTCATCAGAAGAGCTAGTTACTCTTGTGTGACAAACGAACCCAAATTATCCTTATTTAACAAGGCTTTTTTTTCTAAAAAGCCAAAAAAAGTCCCTTTATTATCAAGATGAGAGAATCATGATAAACTCTGACTAACTAAAATTAGTAAACATTGCATTGGGAAGCTAATTGTTAGAGATGATTTAATCTCCATTATTTTTCTCATGTATTTTATTTATGACAGATATAGTTCTTATTTTAACTTGCGTCGTTGTCTTAATATTTATTATTTACTCTTCTTTATCCAATCGAAAAAGTGCTTCTGGATCAGAAAATGCAGTTCTAAGCACACAGCTTTCAAGTTTAATGGAGCGTTTTGTGAAGTTAGAAGAGGCTGCAAAAAATATGAACACCATACAATCCTCAATTGACAGTACATTTAAAAATTTTCAAGGAATGCTAAATGACAGACAAGAACGTGGTGCTTTTTCTGAGGTGGAATTAGAAAAGCTATTGCGAGATCGTCTTCCTAAACAATATTTAAAGTTTCAGGAAACCCTTTCCAACAATAAACGAGTGGACTGTTTAATTGATTTTGGAGACCCTAATTCTAGAATTTGTATTGACTCAAAGTTTGTTCTTGAAAACTTCAAAAATTATGTAGCTGCAGAAAATGATGAAGACATTAAGCGTTTTAAAAAATTGTTTGAAGAAGATGTAATGAAAAACGTAAAAAAAATATCAGAGGATTACATTATTTCGGGAGAAACCGCTCCTCATGCAATTATGTTCATAAGATCAGAATCTGTATATCGATCTGTCATGGATAGCGATGTAGATTTGATGAAAAAAGCAAGAGAAAAAAATGTTTTAATTGTTTCACCTTCTTATCTGTGGGGATTGTTAAATACTTTACGTGTATTTTTAAAAGATTCAGAAATGACAAAAAAAGCTCAATTAATTATCAAAGAAATAGGATTGATCGGTAAAGATGTTGGAAGATTAGTTGAGAGAACAGAGGACGTTGAGAAAAAATTCAATCTAGTTGCAGATCAGTTTAGGAATATAAAAGTCTCTGCAGAAAAAATTCAACGTCGGGCTGACAAAATTGAAGAAATTGATGAAAACAATATAGAAAAAATAGAAGGAGATAAATAATGAATTATGCATTTTACGATTTTGAGACAACAGGACGTTCTGGAACTTGGGATCAAATTATTCAAGTGGGGGCAGTTTTGGTAAATGCGGAGTTTCAAGAGTTAGATAGATTTGAAGCAAAGTGTGGATTAAGGCCAGGATTGGTTCCAGAACCAGGGGCTCTTTTAGTCAATAAAACCACACCTAATATGCTGAGAAAGACCAACCTATCTCATTACGGTTTAGTGGATCAAATGTTACAGACTTTTAAAAAATGGACACCTGCAATTTTTATTGGCTATAATTCTATAGGATTTGATGAAGAGTTTTTAAGAAAAACTTTATTTAAAACTTTAAATGATCCCTACCTGACACAATTTGATGGAAATAAACGTGGAGACATTTTAGGATTGGCTCGCACTGCGTATTTGTATTATCCTGATTGCATAAAAACTCCCACCAGTGACAAAGGGAACCCTGTTTTTAAATTAGACCAGCTTGCACCCATGAATGGCATTGAACATGGCAATGCACATGATGCTATTGGAGATGTATTGGCAACAATTGGGATCGCAAAAATTATTTCAGATAAAGCTCCCGCTGTTTGGAAAGCAAGCTTGATGACCACTAGTAAAGCAGAAGTAAATACCATTGTCCAAAATGAAAAATTATTTTGTTTTAATGAATATTTTTATGGAAAGGCAAGACCTTATGTAGTTACTTTTTTAGGCTTTCATCCAAAATATAATTGGCCTCAATGTTTTGATCTCAAGGAAGATCCTAATACTTATTTTAATATGAGTATGGAAGACTTGAAAAAAGCAATGAAAAAAAGTCCCAAAATCATTCGCTCTGTAAAAAATAATAAACACCCAATTATTATGAATCCAAAATTTGGAGAGAACTTTGAAGGATACAAGCAATTAGGGATGGCAAAATTAATAGAGAGAGCAGAACTAATAAAAAATAATGAAGAATTTAAAAATAAAGTAACAAGAATTTTAGAAGAAGAAGCTCAAGAAAAAGAAGATTTAGATTCTCAATTAGACGTTCAAGCAGAAGAGTCTATTTATTCAGGTGGTTTTGCATCAGAGCAAGACAAGTCAACTATGAAAACATTTCACCAGTCTGATTGGAAAGATAAATTATTAATTACAGATAAATTTAAAGACCAAAGATTCAATTATTTTGCAAAACGTTTAATGTATGAGGAAAATCCATCTATTTTACCTAAAGACATGCATGATGAAATTCATCGCGCAGTAGCAAAGCAAATCTTAAGTACTAATGATGAAAAATGGAATACTATTCCAAAAGCCTATAATGAACTTGATAATTTAAGAGCAAAATATGAAGAAGAGAATGACACAGAGCGCTTAGCTATAATGAACGATCTTAATAATTTTCTAGAAGAGATTGAAAAAAAATATCAAGACGCATAGTTGACAAGTTAAGGTAGATGTTTAACTTTGTTTTTTCAACTTTAGGAGATTCTTTATGGCAACAAAACAAGTAACAGACGACAATTTTGAAAACGAAGTATTAAAATCAGAAAAGCCAGTATTAGTAGATTTTTGGGCTGAATGGTGTGGACCATGCAAAATGGTAGGCCCTGTTTTGGAGGAACTGTCAGATGAGATGGCAGATAAGCTTGTGATTGCAAAACATAATATTGATGATTCTCCTAACACACCAACAAAATATGGAGTTCGAGGTATCCCAACCATGCTTTTGTTTAGTGGGGGTCAATTAATTGATACTAAGGTAGGTGCCTCCAATAAGTCCAATATTAAAGAGTGGTTAGATAGTAAGGTAAGATAATTATAAAGTTGGTATTCTTGCTAACACTTTAAAATTTTTGTCTGTTATCACCATCTCTCCTGATGCAACAGTTTCATTTATAGAGTTGCTGATAACCACTTGGTGGGTGACAAGCACAAGATTTTTGGGGCTGTTCCAATTTTTTACAAAGCTTTTTATTTCTGCAAGCTGTCTTTTTGCATCTGCCCCAATGCCTTGTCTAAAAAAAGAATTAAGAGCAGGAAAGTCTTTATAATCTTCAAAAGCATACTTAGCTGTATCGCGACATCTTTCAAATTGACTACTCAACACCTGATCAATCTGAATACTATTTTTTTTAAACATGTGCCCAATTTTTTTACTTTGTTCTATCCCTTCATTGCCTAAATTTCTTTGAGTGGATCTATTGTTAATTTTTAGATTGTCAGGATCTCCACAACAAGAAGGAGTAGTAATTGCATGTCTAATCCAAACTATCTTCCCTCCATCGCCTAACAGATTCCATGCTTTATGATCATTACGGGCATTAGAAATAGTTGATATAAAAAGCAAGAATAAAAAAATAATTATTTTTTTCATATATTCAATTCCAAAGCAGAGCCAGACAAATACAAACTGCCACAAACTACAATAATACTTTCTGGATCTTGAAGTGCAAGTTGAGCAAGCCCACTTGCGACATTTTTTGTTGGATTGGCATGAATGCCTAATTCCCTTGCTGCTTTTAGTACATCTGTTGTTTCGTAAAAATTTTCCCTTAGTTTAACTACTTTGATCTCAGTTATAAGAGATGAAAAATTTTCCAAATAATCCTTCAAATTTTTTGAAGTTAACATTCCAAACACACAATAGATTCTTTTTTTCCCTTGAATTTTTGATAGAAAATTGGCAAATTCTTTGCCACCTTCTTTATTATGAGAGCCATCAATAAACAGTCTATTTTCATCGTGGACATGATTTCTTAAATTGCCTTTAATGATTTCTTGAATGCGCGCTGGTAACTCTGTCTTGCTGATTGCATCAGAAGTTTTTTTATTATTTAAATCTAAACCTAAAGACCTCAACGTTTGTATAGCAATTGATGCATTCTCTAATTGGAATTTTCCTTTCATTTTAGGAAGGCTTAAATCCATTAGCCCTATATTATCTTGATAAATCATATTATTATTTTCTTCACTTACCTGGAAGTCTTCTGACAAAATAAATTTTTTAGATTTATTTCTTTTTAACTGGTCATCTATAAATTTCATTGCTTCTGATGATTGTTTAGAAATTATAATATTTGTTCTTTCTTTGATGATTCCACATTTATTTCTTACAATATCCTGAAGAGTTGGACCTAGATACTCTAAATGATCTAAAGAAATCGAAGTAAGCACTTGAGCTACTGGGTGCTCAAATACATTAGTGCTATCTCCTATTCCTCCAAGCCCAGTTTCAATAATATGGTAATCTGTTTTATGCTTTGAGAAAGCCAAAAATGCCAATGCCGTAGTAAATTCAAAAAAAGTAATATCTTGATGGTTATTAGCCCTGTCCACTTTATAAACTAGTTGTTCAAATTCATCATCACTAATAAAATCTTCATTTAAAAAAATTCTTTCATTAAATCTTACTACATGAGGGCTCGTATAAACATTTACTGAATAATCATGTTCTTTTAAAATATTTTTTAAATATTCGCAGGTGCTACCCTTGCCATTAGTTCCAGTTACAGTAATTACATTAGATAGTTGTTGTTCAGGGTGTTTAAGATCTTTGAGTAATCTTTGTATTCTATCTAAAGTTAGTTCAATCCGATCAGGCGGATTAAGCTGATATAATTTGTTGAGGAGAAATTGTATTTTGTTCGGCTGCATCTGTTGTATCTTCGGCCTTCTTAATTTCTAAGTTGAGCAGTATCGATAACAAATTACTTAACTCTTCTCTATGATTTTTTCTATGAATTATTCTATCTACAAAGCCTTTTTTTAACAAATATCCCGCTGTTTGAAATCCGCTTGGCAAATCCTCACCAATAGTTCTCTTGATAACACCAGGGCCAGCAAACATAATTTTAGTATTTTCTGATTCTGCAAAAACAAAAACAGATGGTCCGTAAAACCAACTTGCAGTAACTCCACCTGCCACTGGACTAGTTGCTATTATAATGGCAGGAATCCCTTTTTCCTCCAACATTTGTAAACCAATAATAGACTTTGGCATCTGCATCAAAGCAAATGCAGAATGCTGCATCTTTTGCCCCCCTGTTTGAGGAAATGCAATAAAGGGTAGCTTATGTTCAACTGCATATTTGCAAGCAAATACAAAAGCTTCTCCCTCTTCAATTCCAACAGATCCACCTAAAAATTTTTGATTCATGCAATATACAACGGCTTGCATTTTATTTATAGATCCAACAGCTACTAAGGCTGCATGTCTTTGATTAAATTTTTTTCTGGCTTTTTTTACCTTGTCTTTATAGGAGGTAATATCAGACCAGTTTAGAGGATCAGAACTTAGTCTTGGTGTTTCCAACTCTTTATATACTCCCTCATCAAATAAAATCTCAAATCGTTTACGAGGAAGAATTTGTTGAGGTTCTTGGCAGTTAGTGCAACAATAAAGATTATTTTCAATATCTTCTCGGTAAATAATATTGGAGCATGAAGCGCAATTAGTCCAAAGATTGTCTGGCAAAGTAGATTTTTTATTAAATAGATTCTCTAACTTTGGTTTAAGTTTTTTTGTGAGATCTTTGATCCAATTCATATAATTTTAGCCTTTAATTTTTTTACCACGTCCAGCACACTCTGAACAGGGTTCTTTCTCTGCTCTAAAGAGCTTGATATTGCTTTACAGAGTGCTGAACCAACTACTAATCCGTCCGCTTTTTTTAAAGAACCAATCGTTTTTTCTGTTATTCCAAAACCAATTACTACATTTTGTTTTGGACTAATTTTTTTAATTTTAGAATAATTTTTTAAGATTACTTTAGGAGACACCTTTAGTTTTCCACCTGTCGTAGATAGCATACTAATATAATACACCATATCGTGCGAATCTTTTAAAATCTGTCTCATCCTTGTAGCTGATGTAGTAGGAGATAAAAGTTGAATAAAATTAATTGATTGTTTTTTGCATTTAGCAGAAAAGACTCTATTTTCAGGCCAAGGCAAATCAACTACGATTAATCCATCCACACCTGATTGTTTACATTCACGTAGAAAAGTATTTTCTCCTTGCTGGTAAATATTATTATAATATCCCATCAATATCACAGGCCTTGTGTTTTTGTTTTTTTTAAACTGTTTTACGATTTGGAAAATATCTTTGATTTTAATTCCATTTCTAATAGCTCGGTATGCGCTACTTTGTATTTGTCCACCGTCTGCTACGGGGGTGTTATGCGGAATTCCAACTTCAACAATATCTACAAATGGTGCGATGATATTTAAAATTTCCAATGATTTTTTCTTAGTATTGTCACCTGCCACTGTATAAGTGAGTAAAGCAGGTCTTTTTTCATTTTTACATTTCTCAAAAACTATCCTAATATTTGATTTCATTTAAAAAACCCAAGTCTCTTTTTAATAATAGCCCTATCTTTTTTGGCATCTCCACAGCTATTTACACAAATGATTGTATTTTTGTTTAGTTTGGGAGCAATTTTAATTGCTTCTGCAAAAGCATGAGATGGCTCTAAAGAAGGAGATAGATTTTCTAATTTTGAAACTAGCTTATATGCCTGGAGAGCTTCCTCATCTGTTGCCGAAGTATACCTTGCTCTTTTGGTGTCTTTTAAAAAACAATGTAGCGGGGAAATACCAGGGTAGTCTAGACCCGCACTTATAGAAGATGTTTCTCCTATCTGTCCATCCTTATCCTGAATTACATATTGAGCAGCACCATGTAAAATTCCAATTCTAGAGCCATTGGTGAGAGGTGCTGCATGAAGCTTACTCTTCTTTGGGCCACCAGCCTCCACCCCAACAAACTCTACTTGTTGCTTGTTATAGTCCATAAACTCATTCCAAAATCCAGCAGCTGAGCTTCCACCACCTACGCAATTAATTAATTTTAATTTTTTTGGAATCTGTCCAAATTCTTTATTCATTTGAATAATAAGTTCTCTTGATATTTGAGCCGTACTCCAAGCGCATATTTTAATAAAAATATTAGGCCCAACGGTGCTTCCTACTGCCATATGAGTAGTGTCACAATTAGAAACCCAGTACCTCATACACTCGCTAACAGCATCAACTAATGTCTGACTGCCTGAATATACTGGAATTATTTCGGCACCATTTTTTCTGATAGCATCACAGTTTGGTTTTTGACGTATAATATCCTTAGCGCCCATAAAGATTTTACATTTAAGACCAAATTTCTTTGCAGCCATACTGAGCATTTTTCCAGCATACCCAGCACCAGTATCTCCAACAATATATTTTTTACCAGCACGTTTACAAATAAGAGCATGCACTACCGCATTGTAAATTTTATGAGCACCACCATTTGCTTCAGAAACTACCTTTGCATACATTTGAGCTCCACCCAGATGATTTGTTAAATGATTTAATTTGACAAAAGGAGTGGGAGCGCCAACGTAATTTTTAAAATAAAAATCCCGTCCTTGAATAAATTTTTTATCATAACGCAGTTTTGCAAATAGTTTCGTGAGATCTTCAACTGGTTTTTTTAAAGTTTCTGGTATGAAATTTCCACCAAACTTTTTACCATACAAATAATGCTTATCGTGTTGATCTATAAGGGGAATTTTTTTTTTTATTTTAAGCATATTTTTTAACTTCTTCCATAAACTTTTCAATTTTCTCTAAATCTTTTATTCCTGGTTCAGATTCTAACCCACTTGAAATATCTAATTTAGATGTAAATTGCAAAGCTTGATAGGCATTATGAATATTAATTCCTCCTGCTAAAAAATAAGAGGCAATATTTCGATTATCTAATAAATTGAAGTTAAATAACTCAGAATGCTCCATTGCAGGGGTATCCAGCAGCAAGTCATCCGCATCTGGGAAGGAGTCAAGCTGTTGTAAATCTTCCTCTGCTCCTATCTTAATTGCTTTAATTATTTTTAGATTGGATCTTTTTTTTATTTCTAGGATTCTTTGATTAGTTTCAGTTCCGTGTAATTGCAAAAAGTCGACGCTACTTTTGATAATATCAATTACAGTATCGTCTGGATTAACTGTTACCGCAACCTTGTATGCTTCAAAATGAGATATTTTTTCCATTAATTCTACCAGTTTGTAGGGAGAAATGTTTCGGGGGCTTTTTGGATAATCACAAACAAATCCTAAATATTTTGCACCAGAATCTACAGATATTTTAATTGCATTATAATCTCTCAATCCACATATTTTAATAGTGGCTGCCATTTATTTTAGAGATATAATTAATTTTTGAATATTTTTTTTGATGTTGCCATTGGTTATACTTCTTCCAATTACAATTCCTGTTGCACCGTTTCGAAAAGCTTGAGGGGGTGTCATAACTCTTTGTTGATCCCTTTTTGAATCTCCCTCTAATCTTATTCCAGGAGTGATGATTTGCATTTTTGTACAGATAGTTCTTACAGATTTTACTTCATGGCCTGAACATACAATTCCATCTAATTTGGCTTTTTTTGCTAGAGCCGCTTGTTGTATGACAATTTTTTTAATTGATTTAGTGTGCCCTGTTTTCTTAATAGATTTTTCAGAAAATGAAGTAAGGACAGTAACAGCTAAAATTTTTAATTTTTTATTAGTTTTTTTTGTTGCTCTTTTTGCAGCTTGCATCATCTCAATTCCACCAGAGGCATGAATAGTTAAATAGCTAACATTAGTTAAGTCCTTGAGAGAGTGAATGGAAGAAGCCACGGTATTTGGTATGTCTTTTAATTTTAGATCTAACCAAACCACATGTTTTTTTGGTAGCTTAGAAATAAAGTTTCTTCCATGCTTAGAATTAAAAAATTCAAGCCCAAATTTATAGCCAATATCTAAAGGACTATTTTTAGTTAATTCAATTATTTTCTTTATCTTTGACAAATTGGAAGTATCGCAGGCAATAAAAATAGTATTCTTTTTTTTAGTCAATTATTTTATCTCTTCGTTGATACTAATATTTAATAGTTTGGAACTTTTCCAGCTTATCTTTCGTTTAGCTGGCACTTCTACCGATTCTCCAGACTTCGGGTTACGTGCAGTTCTTGGCTTTGCAGTTTTGGTTTTCAGCACACCAAAACCTCGTATTTCTACATTATGACCTGTAGCTAACTGATTAGATAAATATTTAAAAATACTTTCTACAGTTTTTTCAATGTCTGCATTTAAAATTTTTGGATATTTAGACTGTAGCTGCTGAATTAGCTCTTTTTTAACAAACGTCTTCTTTTCCATTGAGAGTAGAATAGCTTATTGATTATAAAGAATAAAGTAAGAAAAAGAAAATTATTTAAGAGCTTTATTTATCTTCTTTTTTCTTAAGCGCAGTTCCAAGAATATCCGCTAGAGAACTTCCCGAGGTAGCCGACCCATACTTTTCTACAGCTTCTTTTTCCTGTTGTTTTTCAAGTTCCTTTATAGACAGTTTTACTTTTCTCTGACTTGTATTTAGATCTATAATCATTGCATCTAGAGAATCTCCTGGAGCAAATCGGTTCGGTCTTTGATCGGCTTTATCTAAGGCAATATCTGCTTTTTTGATAATAGTTTGAAATCTTTCTTCTCCAACATTTACTTTGATTGCATTATCTAGCACTTCAGCAACACGAACAGTAAGGATATTTCCTACTTTCTTATCATCAAAGTAGTTAAAAGGATCTTTTTTGAGGGCTCTTATGGAGCCGTTTATTTTATCGTCTTTAATATCTATAATTTTTACCTTAACTTCGTCTCCTTTATTGTAATCATCAAGATCTTTAGAGGTTTCAGCAAATGATATTTGTTTATAGTGTACAAAAATATCAATATCGTTATCTCCTGTATTTAGAAATAAGCCAAAGTCCTGTTTATTTACTACTTTTGTATCCGCAATGGTTCCGACTGGATATTTAGAAAGAAAGCTTTCCATCGGATTTGGCTGTGTATCCTTATAACTAAAACTAATTTTTCTCTTTTCTGTGTCCACTTCTTTTAGTCTAACTTTAGCAACATCACCAACTTTAAACATTGATTTTGGGTTTACATTTTTTTGCATATGTTTCATTTCACTAGAATGAATTAAGCCAACTACTCCTTGGTCAATTTCTGCAAATGCTCCAAAGTCAGACATTTTGGTAATTTTTACATCATAGTCTGATCCTACTTGGTATTTTTTACCAATAGTTATAAACGGATCTGGCAGCATTGCTTTAATTGAAAGACTGATTCTTTTTGTTTCTAGGTCTATTTCAATAATTTGAACTTTGACTATATCACCTACACTAAACATTTCATTTAAATTTGATATTTTTAAATGACTGACTTCACTAGAGTGAAGTAGGCAGTCTAAGTTTTCAATACTAACAAATAGTCCGTAAGAAGTAATTGCTTTAACATTTCCTTCCACAATATCATTTAACTTGTATTTTGAAATAACCTGATCTTTGTTTTGATTTTTAACCTCTTCTAAGATTGCTCTTCTAGAACTAATCACGTTCATTCTAACGTTGTCAATTTTAATGATGTAAAATTCTAAAGGTTTATTGATAAATTCATTAGCGCTTTTGATCGGACGATCACTAAGTTGAGAGGACGGGCAAAAAGTAAATATTCCAAAAATTTCTACAATAAATCCACCTTTAACAGAATTTTTTACTAGGCCAGAAACTTTTTCTTTATTAGTAAATGCATCTTCAATTTTTTTCCATGATTTAGCTCTACGAGCTTTTTCAACACTTAATACAATGTCTCCAACTTTATTCTCTACTCTTTCAACATAAACTTCTAATTCACCGTCAACTACTAGATTGTCCAGTTCTTCTCTAGACAGTTCGGACTTGTCAATCATTCCAGATGACTTTCCTTTTACGTCAATTGTAATAAATTTGTCTTCAATTTTTTCAACCCTACCTTTTATAATAGTGTTTTCTTGAACGGTTCTTTCGGATAAATCATCATTTAGTAAGGCTTCTAACTCAGCGTTACTTTCGTTATAAACTTTTAGCGGTTGTTGTATCAATATTTCTTACTCTGAACCTTTCTTATTAATTTTTGTATTTTTACAAAAGTGGATCTTATATTGCGTCCTGTATTATTAATCAAGACAGAGTCTTTAGTTTTAATTAAAGGGCTATTTGACCTATTTTTATCAAGATAGTCCCTATTAGCAACAGTTTTGAGCACTTCCTTAAAAGTAATAGCTTTATTTTTTAATTTTAATTCTAAAAATCTTCTCTGTGCCCTCATTTTTAATGGTGCATCTATATAAATTTTTAGATCTGCATTTCGAGCAACTTTAGAGTTAATATCTCTACCGCTTACAAATACATATTTGTATGGGTTATTAAAAATTATATTTCTTTGAACAGGTAATAGAGCTGACCTAATCTCTGGTATTTTTGCAATTGTTGAGACAAGCTTATTTATTTTTTGACTGTGTAAGCTCGAAGACTGTAGATGTTTTAATGTTATTGTTTTAGCAATAGCTATTAGTTTTTTTACATTTATTTTTCTACTTTTTTGATCAAGGTATTTTTTCGCAAGAAATCGATACAGCAAACCAGAATCTAAAAATAAACTATTTTTAATTTTAGAAACTGCATATTTTGCTACAGAAGTTTTTCCGGACCCTACCGGACCATCCATGCCAATAACAATTTGTTTAAAATTTTTATTTTTTATTTTTTCAATGTCACTTAGAAAATTAGGGTAGCTGATATTAGCAGAATTAAAATCTTTAATTAAAATTCTTTTTTTAGATACCATAGCTACAACAGCAAAACTTAAGGCAATTCTATGATCTTTGTAGCTATCAATTGTAATCAGTTTATTCGAGTAAAATTCTTCACCCAGACCCAAGATAGTCATATCATTATTTATTCTTTTCGTTTTTATGCCAATTCTTTTTAAATTATTTTCCATGACCAAAAGCCTGTCCGATTCTTTGATTCTTAACTCTTCAAGACTGGGAAAAAAAGTTTCTCCATTTGCAAAAGAAGCGGCAATCATTAAAATAGGAACTTCATCAATAATACTAGGAATAGTTTCTTTGTTAATTTTAATTCCCTTTAGAGAAGAGGACTTTACTTGTATTGTTCCCACTATTTCTCCGTACTGCTTTTTTTTATTTAATATTTTAATGAAACCGCCCATTTTTTTTAATATATTCAAAAATCCAATTCTTTTAGGATTTAACAAAACATTAGGCAGAGAAAGATTGCTATTTTTACTTAGTAAGGCAAGAACTATTAAGAATGCAGCTGAAGAAGGATCTCCCGGAACTAGATATTTTTTTTCTGCTTTGAGAAATTGCTTTCCTCGAATTTTAATTATTTTAGAATTTTTTTTATCTTTTATTTTAATTGGATATTTTAAATATTTAAGCATCAGTTCAGTATGATCTCTTTGAAGATTGGGAGCCTCAATGGTTGTTATGCCATGACTATTCATTCCAGCTAAAATACAAGCGGATACTATTTGGGCAGATGGCTTATCGACCACCAATTCTGATTGAATAGAATCTGGATATCCTGTTATTTGCACAGGTAAATAGTTTTTATTTTTCGGATAAAATATTGCAAAAAATTTTTCCATTAAAGGAATAATTCGTATAGGTCTTTTGGATAAAGAACGATCACCTATTAATCTTACATCTACTTCTGACGTCGTTAACAAGCCAGTGAGTAATCTCAACGTAGTTCCACTATTGTTAAAATTAATAGTTCCTTTAAATTTTTTGAAACCGATACCAAGTCCAAAAATTCGATAGTGGTTAGAGCTTATTTTGTGAATCTCAACTTTAAGTTTTTTTATAGCGGCAATTGCAGTTTGAACATCTTCCCCATTGGAGACGTTATACACTTCTGAAATTCCGTAGCTTTGTGAAAGTATTATAATTGATCTTATACCAATTGATTTATCTCCTGGTAAATCTACCGAGCCTTCAATTGATATATTGTTTGGAACTTTAAATAATTTTTTGTTTGCCATTTATGTCTGAATTATATAAACGCACACATAATATTACAAATATAATATATATGGCAAACAAAGATTGGGGACAAAAAAGATTGTGCGAAGATTCTGGAAAGAAGTTTTATGACTTCAATAAAAAACCAATTATATCACCCTTTACCGGCAAGGAGCTGATTTTTGAAGATTTAAATTTAAAACCATTACCGGTGATTACACCGAAGCCAGAAGTTAAAAAAACTGATGAACTGCAAAATATAGATGATACCTCAGAAGATTCATCAGATGATGACATTATAAGTTTAGATGATCAAAAAGAGATTGAAGAATCTAACGAAGAAAAGAAACCTGATTAAAATCTAAAATTTCCGCCTAAATAATATTTAATAGCATTTCTATCTTTTGAAATTTTTTCAGTTGTTCCTTCAACTAATATTTCTCCTCCTTTTATAATATAAGCTTTATCTAGAATATTTTCTATTGCCCAATAGTTATGATCAGTGATTAAAATAGAAAGCCCAGCTTTTTTTAATTCAAGAATAAACTCTTTTAAAGAATTGATAGACAATGGATCTAAAGCTGCGCATGGCTCATCTAAAAGCAAAGTAGTAATATTCGGATTGCATATTCTTTGAAGTATCGAAACTTTTTTATACTCTCCTCCAGAAAGTAAATCTGCCTTGGTATCTTTTAAATACGCTAAGTCAAAATATCCAAGCAAGCTATCAATTTTTTGATATATCTTTTCTTTATCGCCGATGTGAAGTTCTAAAATTGCGTACAAATTATCCCCAGCAGTCATATTTCCAAAAAGCCCTTTATGCTGCTCCAATAAGCTTATCCCACCCAAGCTTCTTAAGTGGATCGGAATATTGTGTATTTCGTCGTTATCAAAAATAATACTCCCACGGTCTGGAAATATTTTTCCGATAATTAAGTTAAATAAAGTTGTTTTTCCTGATCCATTTGGACCCAGCAATCCTACAATTTTTCCAGCTTCTAAGGTTAAAGATATATTTTTTAAAATTAGTTTACTTCCAAGAGACTTTGAAACCTTTTGAACCTGAAGTGTTTTATTTTTATTCTTATTAAGATTAAATACATTACTCTGGTACCCTTTTTTATTTTCGATAAGATTAAACTTTTTTTCTAAAATAAAAGCTTTATTTTTTAAATCTTGAGATGATTTATTTTTAATTATTTTTTTAGCAGGCAATACAAATTTTTTCTCTAATTGGAATATATTAGAATCTGCTTTTCGATTAATTGAGACAAGGTTATTTTTTTTAATTGTGGCTTTAATAGATATTTTTTTTTTCATTTCATTTTTATTCCATGCACCTTATCTATCGATGAATTCATAGTCGCAACAGTATTGTTTGTTATTGTATCAATTTCTATTTTGTCACAATAAATAATATGCGATAAACCCATAGTTAAATCTTTCATTACCACAGTGCCTGAAATAACAATAATGTTTTCTGAAGATAGATGCACAGCTTTATTAGAAGTAATTAAATAATTTTTATTTTTTATTTCTACATTTTCCTTATAAATTATTATATTTTTTTTTTTGTCAAATACTCCTATTTCAGATTTAATTTTAATTAATGAATTATCTTTTCTTAATTTTGTTACAGAATAGGGACTAATTAAGTTAATTAAGTCTGGGTTGTCTAAATTAAAGGAAGATGCCTTTGCCTTTGTTGTAAAAATTTGTCCCTGTTGATTTTGGCTTTTATATTCAACATTTGTAAAAGTGCTCTTAGTTTCAATTCTTTGAGGTGTTTCGCCAGCAGGTAAATTTTTTACCTTGATAAATCCTTCATTCTTATTTGGAATATAATAGTAGCTATAAAAAAAAACAGCTAAACTTAAGCAGAGAAGAATAATTTGAATAGTTTTCCGCAAACTCATGTGTCTAAGTTTTTAAAAAAGACAATACGTTATGCATATGAACTAATCCTTTCAATTTTTTGCTTTTAAAAACTAGTAGAACAGTAATTTTTTTTTTATTCATTATTTCTAAGGCTTCAGTAACCATGCATGTGTTAAAAATAAATGTTGGTTTTTTAGACATGACATCCTTTGCTTTTTGAAGAAATATATTTTTAAACTTTCTAATTGCCCTGTTAATGTCTCCATCTGAAATAAATCCACAGACTTGTTTTTTCTTATTTATAACTATAGCACAGCCTAGTCTTCCTGATGAAATTTTCATCACTGTTTCTTGTAAAGAAGCATTTTTATAAACATAGGGAATATCTTTTTTCTTAATCATTACATGAGATATGTCAGCTAAATTTTTACCTATAGTACCACTTGGATGAAGCCTACTAAATCTTTTTTTATCAAACTTATTTTTAGTAGCTAGTGCAATAGCAATACAATCACCAAAAGACAAAAGAATAATGGAGCTACTAGTTGGAATCATATTTAAATTTTTATTACCTGCCTCATCAACTCTGGGAATTATAATTTTTATATTACTTAATTTTATTAAATTTGATTCTAAATTTGAACTAATTCCAATTATTTTTATTTTATTTTTTTTTGCATAATTGAGTATGCTATTAAGTTCGGAGCTATTACCGCTAAAAGATGCTATTATCAAAACATCTCCTTTGCAAATTGCACCTAAAGATCCATGCCCCGCATCTGTTGGATCCAAAGTAAAACTTGCTACACCAATTGAAGAAAGAGTGCTCGATATTTTTTCTAAAATTTTAGCAGATTTTCCAACTCCACAGCAAACAACCCTACCTTTAGATTTATTAATTGTATTTACAGCTTGAGCAAATGATATATTTATAGATTTTGAAAGTTTTTTTAATCCTGCAATCTCAGTGTTAATTACTTTGTTTGCAATATTTATAATACTTTTGTTACTCATATTAATGACTGAATATATCCTCTTCCCACCCATTAAGATCTAACTTAGATCTGGTGATTAAAAAATCAAAACATTGCTCTGCTAGCATATCTCTTTTTTCCCGCTTTAACATTAAATCTAATTTTCCTTTGAGCTTGTGAAGATATAAAACATCTAAAGCCGCATATTGTTTTTGTTCTTCACTCAACTCTTTTAAGCCCCAATCAGAGGATTGCTGAGATTTATTGAGAGTGATATTCAAAAGTTCTTTAGTTATGTCATAAAGACCATGCTTATCAGTGTATGTTCTTCCAAGCTTAGAGGCTATTTTGGTACAGTAAATATTTGTTATTTCTGCATTTAAATAATACTTAAGTATACCTAATTCAAATCTTGCAAAGTGAGCAATCTTTAAAATATTATTATCATTTAGAATTTTACAAAGGTTAGGACTTTTATAATTATTTCTGTCAAACTGAACTATATAAACCTCATCATCACCAGAGCAGAGTTGAAGCAAGCAGAGTTTGTCACGACCTTGATAATTAAGCCCTAAAGATTCAGCATCAATCGCTACACTTTGTGCATTAGCTAATTTGTGATTTTCAGGTAAATCGTTTTGATATAATGTAATGTTCATTATCGTTGAAATTTAAATGTTCAATTACAGATTGTATATAGTATGATTGAAAAAAATTATAGAAAAACCATAGGTATATTTGGGGGTACAGGTTTTCTCGGAGAAGAAATAGTCCAGCATTTAGCAAAAAGTGGTTTCAAAATAAAAATCGCCACAAGAAACACTTATTTAGCACAAAATTTGAAAGTTTATGGAGATGTTGCCCAAATTGAGTTGTGCCAGGTAAATTTAAAGTCAGAAGTATCTATCAAAAAATTCCTACAACACTGCGATGTGTGTATAAATTTAGTTGGAATTCTCTTTGAAACAAGATTACAAAAATTTGATGAACTTCATACAAATTTTCCAAAAAAAATAGCGAGTATTTTTTCCAAAAGCTCTAGATCTAGCTTAATGATACATTTTTCAGCATTAGGTGCCAATTCCAATTCTGATTCTGCTTATATTAAAAGTAAATTTTTAGGAGAAGAGGAAGTCAAAAGTAATTTTGCAAACAGCACAATAATAAGGCCCAGTATAGTCGTTGGTCCAAAAGATAATTTTTTTAATATGTTCGCAAAGCTTGCCGGGCTACTTCCTTTAATTCCTTTAGTTGGTTCTGGCGTAAAGTTTCAGCCCGTATATGTAGGAGATGTCGCCAAGGCAATTAATGAAATTGTTATAAATAACATTTCTAAAGAAACTTATGAGCTTGGAGGAAAAAGCATTTATACATTTAAAGAATTAATAGAACTACTTCTAAAAGAAATTAGAAAAAAACGAATGATACTTCCCATTCCTTTTTTTGTAGGAAGGATTCAAGCAATGCTTTTTCAATTAATGCCAAAACCTCTTTTGACCCTAGATCAAGTTAGAATTCTTGAAGAAGGAGATAATGTTTTGTCTGGAAAAAATAAAACATTTAAAGATTTAAATATTGAAGCTAAGAATATTGAAAGCATTCTCCCTTTATATTTAAAAGTATATAGACCAACGGGTCAATTTACTGAGTAGAGTAATAATAGGTCAATAAAACTACACCCAAGAATATTCTAAAAATTACAAATATATTTAGACTAAAAGTTTTCAAAAAAATCAAAAAATATTTAATTGTTAAAATTGAAAATATAAAACTAAAAAAAAATGCAAACAAATATATAGAGCTAAAAGAACCCTCATCTAGTTGAGTAATTTCATAAAAAGTCAAAACAAATGCCGCAGATAGTGTTGGAATAGATAGTAAAAAAGAAAATTTTGCTGCATCCACTCTATTAAATTTTAGAAATCTTGCCCCACTAATTACAATACCACTTCTGGATGTCCCAGGAATTAGTGCTAAGACTTGATATAGACCAATGATAAATGCTTCTTTATTAGAAATAGATAATGTAAGTTTTTTTTCTTCTTTGTTTTTATCACTGACAAAAAGTATAATACCAAAAAAGATAGTTGCATAACCTATTACCACAAGATTCATTACTTGTTCAATTAATCCAAAATATTTTAACAATCCTCCAATCACAACCACAGGAAGAGTGGCTATGATTAGATTAATTAGTAGCAGACGGTTTTTCCAAAGACCTAATAGATCTTTGTAAAAAAAAATAATGACAGCTGCTAAGCTTCCTCCATGCATGGTTGCATTAATGAGTAGATTATTATTTTTGATTTCTAAAATATTTTCAAAAACAACTAGCAGTCCAGAACTTGAAACTGGAATAAATTCTGATATTCCCTGAACAGCAGATAAAAATAAAATTTTAATAAGATAAATTTCAGTCATTAATAGATTCTTATGTCTTGCTGGATGTTTTGGCCATTTCTATATAATTAAATTTAGTAAACTTATGCGACTTAATTGTAAATAAAATATAAAAAGCTAGCATTTATTTAAATAAATCGAAAAAATAGGTATTAAAATGATACTAAAAATACTATTGTTTAGGGTATTTTTTTTGTAATTTGAATAAAAAAAGTGTTTAATACTTATAATTATTATGTCTGAAAAAATGTTAAAATTTGTTGGTATTTCTAAAGAAACGCCCACTAAAATTAAATCTACTGAAAGAAAAGAAAACTTTCATGAAATTTATAAAGAATTTATTGAAAATAAAGCTTTGGAGCAAGCAAGCAGGTGTTCCCAATGTGGAACTCCTTTTTGCCAAGTTCATTGTCCTCTTCATAATAATATCCCGGACTGGTTAAAACTTACAGCTGAAGGAAGATTGGAGGAAGCTTATCGTATTTCATCTTCTACCAATTCTATGCCCGAAGTTTGTGGATCAATATGTCCCCAAGATCGTTTGTGTGAGGGTAATTGTGTGATTGAAAAATCTGGACATGGAACCGTTACAATTGGAGCAGTAGAAAAATATATTACTAACACAGCTTGGGAAAATGGGTGGGTTGAAAAAATAAATCCTCCTCAAGAATTAAAGGAATCGGTTGGAATTATTGGGGCAGGACCAGCTGGACTGGCTGCAGCAGAACAATTAAGACAAAAAGGATATCAAGTTACAATTTATGATCGTTATGATCGAGCTGGAGGACTTCTTATCTATGGCATTCCAAACTTTAAATTAGAAAAATCAGCAGTGCAAAGAAGAACAAAGTTGTATGAAGATAGTGGTATTGTTTTTGTCCAAAACTTTGAGGTAGGAAAAGATTCTACGTTAGAAAAGCTAAAAGAAAAGCATGATGCAATTTTAATTGCAACTGGAGTTTATAAGCCAAGAGAAATTAATATTCCAGGCAAAAATTTAAAGAATGTTTTTCCTGCAATGAAATTTTTAACTGCGTCTAACAAAAAAGGCTTAGGAGATGATGTGCCTGATTTTGATGACGGTACTTTAAATGCTGAAGGAAAAAATATAATTGTTATTGGCGGTGGCGATACAGCAATGGATTGTGTACGAACTGCAATTAGACAAAAAGCAAAATCTGTCTCATGTTTATATCGAAGAGATAAAATTAATATGCCAGGATCTGCAAGAGAAGTTCAGAATGCAGAAGAAGAAGGAGTAAAGTTTATTTGGCTATCAAGTCCCAAAGAGTTTGTTGGAAATGAAAAAGTGAACAAGGTTATTTATGATAAAATTAAATTGGGAGAACCAGATTCTTCAGGAAGACAATCTCCCAAAGTTATTGAAGGAGCACAAGACGAATTACCAGCAGATATAATTATAAAATCTTTAGGGTTTGATCCTGAGGAAATCCCAAGTTTATTTTCAGAACCAGACTTGAAAGTTTCTAAATGGGGTACTATCAAAATAGATCTAAAAACTATGAGAACAAACATTAGAGGTGTGTTTGCTGCTGGCGATATAGTAAGAGGAGCTTCTCTTGTCGTGTGGGCTATACGAGACGGACGTGATGCGGCTCAAGAGATTCACAAATATATAAAAATAAAAAGCCAACAATTTCAAACTAAAGTGGCGTAATGAAACATTTGTACAAAAAAAACAAACAGCTTCTTGAAAATAATCATGTCAATATTCAAGAGCATGATGCTTGCGGTGTTGGTTTTGTTGCATCTATGAATGGAAAACCCAGAAGAGATGTCGTTACAAATGGAATCAATGCTCTAAAAGCAGTCTGGCACAGAGGAGCGGTGGATGCTGACGGAAAAACAGGAGATGGAGCTGGTTTAAATATTGAATTTAATAAAGATTTCTTCCAAGATAAGATTGCTTCCACTGGGCACACTATAAAAAAAGATCAAACTCTTTGTATTGGAATGGTTTTTTTACCAAGAAATAATTTTATAGAACAGGAGCGTTGTCGAACGCTTATGGAGCAAGAGCTTCTTAAAAATGAACTTTATATTTTTGGTTGGAGACAGGTGCCCACAAACCCAAAAGTGTTGGGTCAGAAAGCTAACGACACAAGACCCGAAATAGAACAATTGCTGTTTGCTACAGATAAAGAGCTTTCTCCAGAAGAACTAGAAAGAATTTTATTTTCTGTCAGAAAAAGAATTGAAAAAAGAGCTACCGAAGAACAGCTCCAAGATTTTTACATTTGCTCTCTAAGTTCTAAAACTATTATTTACAAAGGAATGTTTTTAGCTGAACATATAAGTGATTTTTATCCTGATCTTTCTGATGAAAGATTTGTTTCTAGGTTTGTTATTTTTCATCAAAGATTTTCAACAAATACATTCCCGTCGTGGGAACTTGCACAACCTTTTAGAATCTTGGCTCACAATGGGGAGATTAATACTTTAAAAGGAAATGTGAATTGGATGAAGACACATGAAGCTGGAATGGAAAGTGACCTAATTGAAAACATGGATGATTTAAAGCCAATAATTAAATCTGGAAATTCTGACACTGCATCATTAGACGCAGCATTTGAGTTGTTAGTACGAACTGGAAGATCTTTACCTATTGCAAAAATGATGCTGATACCAGAGGCTTGGTCTAAAAAAAACAAAATTATACCTAAAGCACATAGAGATATGTATAATTATTTAAATTCTCTAATTGAACCTTGGGATGGACCAGCAGCAATTGCTGCCTGCGATGGTAAGTGGCTAGTAGCAGCTTCTGATAGAAATGGATTGAGACCACTTAGATACACGATCACTAAAGATAAACTTTTTTTTGCAGGTTCAGAAACTGGAATGATCCCGGTATCTGAAGATAATATTTTATTTAAAGGAAGAGTTGGACCTGGACAAATGATCTCCTTAGATTTGGATAAAGGAAAATATTATAGTGACAAAAAAACAAAAGATTATTTATCAGAAAACCCTATTTACAAGAAATTTGCGTCTAACCACATTGAGTTAAGCAAAACGTTAAATGAAATTAAAGAGAAACATTTATTTGAAGGATCGAACTTAAGGGAAAGACAATTTTTAGCAGGTTTTACTATTGAGGATCTAGAAAGCATATTACACCCAATGGTTAGTGATCAAAAAGAAGCAATTGGATCAATGGGCGATGATACTCCAATAGCTGTTTTATCAAGTAAATTTAGGCCTCTTTCAAATTTTTTTAGGCAAAATTTCAGTCAAGTAACCAATCCTCCTATTGATTCTTTAAGAGAAAATAGAGTTATGTCTTTAAATACAAGATTTGGAAATTTGGAAAATATTCTAGATGATAGACTTACAGAGCAAAAAAGCTTTGTTTTAGAAAGCCCTGTACTATCAAATTCTCAATTTAAAAAATTATTTGAATCGTTTGATCAAGAGGAAGTTGGGTTGATAGATTGTACTTTTGATAAAAATGATGAACAGCTAAATCTTAAATCAGAAATTGAACGTATTAGAAAAGACGCTGAAAATTCTGTAAGATCAGGAAAAAAACATTTAATTATATCAGATAAAAATATCTCGAAAGATAGAATAGCCATCCCAACTATTCTTGCTGTAGGAGCATTACAAGCACATTTAACTCAAAGAGGGTTAAGAAAATTTGTATCTATCAATATTCAATCTTCAGAGTGTTTAGACACACACTATTATGCTGTTTTAATTGGAGCAGGAGCCACTACCGTGAATGCTTATTTAACAATTGATTCTATACATCAAAGATTTCAAAAAGGATTATTTGAGAAGTTAACTTTTGAAGAATGTGTCCATCGATACATTAAAGCTGTGAATGATGGACTATTAAAAATAATGTCTAAAATGGGAATTTCTGTAATTAGCTCGTACCGTGGAGGTTTAAATTTCCAGTCACTAGGTCTTAGTCGAGGACTGGTAGCTGATTATTTTCCAGGGTTAGAATCTAAAATATCAGGAATCGGACTCTCGGGAATTGAAGATATGATTAGAAAACAACATGACAAAACATATTCAGAAAATGTTATAACTTTGCCAATTGGTGGTATTTATAAATACCGTCATGGAGGAGAGACTCATGCCTATCAAGCAAAAACTATCCATCTTTTACAGACAGCTGTAGGAAAAGATTCATACGAATTATTTAAAAAGTATTCTAATTTAATAAGTGAGTTGCCACCAATTCATCTAAGGGATCTTCTAGATTTTAGAAAAAAAAATAAAGCTATTCCTTTAGAAGAAGTTGAGTCTGTAACTCATATTCGAAAAAGATTTGGTTCCGGTAGCATGTCTATGGGAGCACTATCAAAAGAAGCACATGAAACCTTAGCCATTGCTATGAATAGAATAGGAGGAGCTTCTTGTAGTGGAGAGGGTGGTGAAGATGAAGATAGAGCAATACTAAGAGAAAATGGAGATAATGCAAACTCTAGAGTTAAACAAATAGCTTCAGCAAGGTTTGGTGTCACTGCTTCCTACTTAAATAGCTGTAATGAAATTGAAATTAAAATGGCCCAAGGAGCAAAACCAGGTGAAGGTGGTCAGCTACCAGGATTTAAAGTCACAAAGGAAATTGCAAAATTAAGACATTCAACTCCGGGAGTTACATTGGTTTCTCCACCACCTCATCATGATATTTATTCTATCGAAGATTTGGCTCAACTAATTTACGATTTAAAACAAATCAATTCCAAAGCTAGAGTTGGAGTTAAGTTAGTGTCTTCGAGTGGAATTGGAACTATTGCGGCAGGTGTTGCGAAAGCAAAAGCAGATATAATTTTAATTTCAGGTCATAACGGAGGAACTGGTGCCACACCCCAAACTAGCGTTAAATATGTAGGCCTACCATGGGAAATGGGTCTTACAGAAACTAATCAAATTTTAACTCTTAATAATTTAAGACACAAGGTTGTTTTGAGAACAGACGGTGGAATTAAAACAGGTAGGGATGTAGTAATGGCTGCCATGATGGGAGCGGATGAATTTGGGATAGCGACTACTAGCTTGGTGGCTATGGGATGTATCATGGTTAGACAGTGTCATTCTGATACTTGTCCAGTAGGAATTTGTACTCAAAATGAAGATTTAAGAAAAAAGTTTACTGGCACACCAGAAAAAGTTGTTAACCTTTTTACTTTTGTTGCAGAAGAAGTAAGAGAGATATTAGCAGAGCTAGGTTTTAAAACTTTGGATGAAATTATTGGTAGAACAGACTTGCTGAGACAAGTATCTAGAGGAGCTTCTAATCTTGATGATTTGGATTTTAATCCACTGCTAGTTCAGGCAGATCCAGGTGAAAATCCAAGATTTTGTAAAGATAAAATTAGAAATGAAGTTCCTGACACCTTAGATAAACAAATACTAGCGGATACATTGCCTTTAATGCAAAGTGGTCAAAAAGTTGAGATGAGTTATACAATTAAAAATACAGACAGAACGGTAGGTGCGAGATTATCTTCTTATGTGGTGACAGATTTTAAAAATAGTAATTTTCCTGAAAACCATATCAAAATTAAATTACGAGGATCTGCAGGACAGTCCTTAGGAGCCTTTGGTGCTAAAGGAGTTAAATTTGAAGTAATCGGAGATTGTAATGATTATGTTGGAAAAGGTCTTTCTGGAGCAACTATATCCGTAAGACCCCCAAAGATAAGCGGTCTTGAAACTAACAAAAACACTATTATTGGAAATACAGTTTTGTATGGAGCAACTTCAGGTAATTTATTTGCAGCAGGACAAGCAGGGGAAAGATTTTCAGTCAGAAATTCAGGCGCTACAGCAGTGGTGGAGGGAGCTGGTACAAATGCATGTGAATATATGACCGGCGGATGTTCGGTGATACTTGGTGAGTTAGGAGACAATTTTGCAGCTGGAATGACAGGTGGTATGGCATTCGTTTATAATCCAGAAGACAATTTGAGTGATGTCATTAATCCTAATTCTGTAATTTGGCAAAGAATTGAAACAAGATATTGGTCTGATTTTCTTCACTCTCTTATCAAGAGGCATGTAGAAGAAACTCATTCAGACTATGCTAAAAAAATATTAGATGATTGGGAGCTGGCTAAAGAAAAATTTTATCAAATTTGTCCTAAGGAAATGCTAGATAAGCTAGACAATCCTATTTCTTTAGTAGAGCCAGAAAAAAAAGCTGTCTAAAAATATTAAACTCTTTTGTTTTGGTTTTGGTTTAACTGCGAAATATTTAACAAAATTGCTAATTAATAAAAATATTGATTTCGATATATCCGCAACTTCTAGATCTAAAGTTCAATTTCCTGAAAAAAAAATAGAATCTTATTTGTTTAATGATCATGATTTTGACCCCAAAATTAAGAGCAGGCTAAAAGACGTAACTCATATTTTAATTTCTACTCCTCCTGAGGTGGAACAAATTATTATTAAACATTTTTTAACTTTACTTCAAAATAGTCAAAATTTACAATGGGTCGGCTATCTATCATCAACCAGTGTTTATGGAGATCATGAAGGTAAGTGGGTTGAAGAAACCTCAAATACACAAGCCACATCCGAAATGGGATTAAAAAGAATTGAAGCAGAACAGTTATTGTTAAACTCTAATTTGCCTGTTCGTATTTTTAGACTAGCTGGAATTTATTCTTTAGAAAGAAATATATTTTTACGATTAAAAAAACAGGAAATAAAAACTATTAATATGAAGGATCAAATTTTTTCGAGAATTCACGTAGAGGATATCGCGCAAGTTTTGTTCTCATCTTTTTCCAAATCAAAAGATAAAGATATTTTTAATGTAAGTGATGACGAGCCTTGCTCATATAAAGAAGTGGTTAAATATGCTGCTACACTTTTGAAAATCGATATACCCAAGGAAATCCAGTTGGAAGATCTAGAGGATCAAAGAATGAAAGATTTTTATAGTAACAGAAAGAAAGTAAGCAATTCAAAAATAAAATTAATGGGAATTCAATTAAAATATCCAACTTTTAAAAAAGGATTAACAGCTATCTTTAATCAAACTGGTTAATTGTTTTTTTATTTTTTTTAAATCTTCCGCTTGAGATAAGCTGTGATCACCATTCGTTTGAAAAGTTATAATAGTATCTTTTGATAATAGCACCTTTGTTAACTTAATAGAAAAGTCTGAATTTATGACCTTGTCCCTAAGTCCATGAAATAATCTAATAGGAAAATTGCATTTAATTTTTTTATTTAGAACTAAATTTTTTGCTCCATCTAATATTAATTTTTTTGATATAGGGTAGGAGTTTCCATAAGAGCTTGGCATATAATGGATCTTTCCATTCTTAATCATAGATTTTGTTCTTTTAGAAAATTTTTTCCACATTATTTCTTTAGTAAAATCAGGAGCTGAAGCTATTCCAACAAAACCTTTCACAGCTTTCTTTAAACCTGAGATAAGAGCAATGCCAATCCAAGCCCCCATCGAAGAACCTACTAATATAATTTTTTTTGTTTTTGTAATTTTTTCAATTACTTCTTTTGATTGAGCAATCCAATCACCAATTCCATAGTTGATTAATTGACCAGAGGATTTCCCATGCCCGGAGTACTCAAGAGCTAGAAAAGAAACTCCTTCTTTTTTAGACAGTTTGCTTAAAGCTTGTATTTTTTTTCCAGTCAAATCAGACATAAAACCATGGAGAAAAATGATAGTGACTGGTTTTTTGCCCTGGATTAATTTATATCTAATCTGTTCTTTATTTTTACTCGAAAAAAACCTAATTTTGCTCATAATAAATACTTAATTTTTATCACAAGTTGAATGAATAAAAAAATAAGATTACTCCAAGTGATACCGGACATGGGAACTGGTGGTGCCGAGACAGGCTGTAAACATATTGCAGAATATATTTCTAATACATGTGAATTCTCTTCTATTATGACATCTGGAGGGTCTCAATTAGATTCCATAAATAAAAATGTAAAAATATTTAAATGGCCAATATCCAAAAATATAATTTTTATAATATTGAATATTTTTTATATTTTTTTTCTTATATCTAAATACAAAATTAATATTGTTCATGTTAGGAGTAGAGGACCAGCGTGGTCTTGTTACCTTGCTTGTGAATTATCTAATACTAAATTAGTCAGCACTTTTCATGGAACATACAACTTTAGCTCTGCTCTTAAAAAATATTATAATTCTATTATGATTAGAGCAGATCGTGTTATTGCAGGGTCAGATTTTATTTTTAATCATATTAAATTAAATTATAATTCAAAAAATAATATAGATGTTATTAAAAGGGGAGTCGATGAAAATTATTTTAGCTCATCTCAGGTTCAAGAAGTAGAGAAAGAAAATCTAAGAAAAGAAATGGGATTTTCAGATAAAAATTTTTTAGTTTTACTTCCAGGAAGACTCACTAGTTGGAAAGGGCAAAAGCTTTTTGTCGAATCTGCAGTTATTCTTAAAGAACTAGATCAACTATCAAATATTTTTTTTATTATTTTGGGTGATAATCAAGGGAGAACTAGATATGAAAATGATTTAAGAAATTTAATAGAAACTAATAAAATGGTAGATAAGATTAGAATTGTGAAGCCGATGAAAAATATGCCACTTGCCTATGCTTTTAGTGACTTAATTGTTTCCGCTTCTACTGAACCTGAAGCTTTTGGAAGAGTTAGCGTAGAAGCCCAATCAATGGAAAAACCAATACTTTCCAGTGCCATTGGAGGCTCTCTAGAAACAATAAAAAACGAAAAAACAGGCTGGTTATTTGAAAATAACAATAAAGAAGACCTTGCAAAAAATATTTATAATATTTCTAAGATGAATAAATCAGTTCTTCAATCTGTAGGCAAAGAAGGAAGAAAAAATGTAATAGAAAACTACACCAAAGATAAAATGTGTCTGAAAACACTAGAAATTTACCAATCATTAGTTTAATAAATTCCTCAATGAGATCAGTACAACTTATATGCCAATAGTACAGTTGCCAGATGGCAAAGAATTAACTTACAAAGATTCAGTAACTGGACTGGAAATTGCAAAAGATATTAGCATTTCTTTATCCAAGAAGGCTTTGGCACTCCAGATTGATGGAGAATATAAAGATTTAGATACTCAAATTATTAAAGATTCAAAAGTAAAAATTATTACTCTAGACGATGAGTATGCTCTAGAATTGTTAAGACATGATACAGCGCATGTTTGTGCAATGGCTGTACAAGAGATTTTTCCAGGCACTCAAGTTACTATTGGGCCAGTTATCGAGAACGGATTTTATTATGATTTTGCACGAGAGAAGCCATTTACTGATGATGATTTAATTCAAATTGAAAAAAAAATGGTAGAAATTGTTGATCGAGACGACAAGACAACCAGAGAAGTATGGGAAAGAAAAAAAGCAATTGAGCATTTTAAGAGCATGGGTGAACATTACAAAGCTGAAATTATAGATTCAATTCCTGGAAAAGAAGATATATCTATTTATTTTCATGGGTCTTGGCATGATTTATGCCGAGGACCACACCTTCCTAGCATTGGCAGAATTGGTAAATCATTCAAATTGATGAAAGTTGCAGGTGCGTATTGGAGAGGAGATTCTAATAATGTCATGTTGCAACGAATTTATGGAACGTGTTGGAAAACAAAAAAAGATTTAGACGAATATCTTCACAATCTAGAAGAGGCAGAAAAAAGAGATCACAGAAAACTTGGAAAGACTATGGATTTATTTCACTTTCAAGAAGAGAGTCCAGGAGCTGTTTTTTGGCATGAAAAAGGATGGGCTCTATTTCAAACATTAGTTGATTTTATGAGACAGAAACAGCTAGAAGCTGGATACAAAGAAGTAAACACTCCAGAAATTATTGATAGAGTTTTGTGGGAAAAATCTGGTCATTGGGAAAAATTTCAAGAATATATGTACACCACGTCTACGCCTGACGAAAGAACCTTTGCCATCAAGCCAATGAATTGTCCAGGACACTGCCAAATATACAATCAAGGTTTAAAAAGTTATAAAGATCTTCCTTTGAAATTATCAGAGTTTGGAAAGGTTCATCGGTACGAGCCCTCAGGTGCTTTACATGGATTAATGAGAGTTAGATCATTTACTCAGGATGATGCGCATATTTTTTGTACAGAAGAACAAATTACTCAAGAGTCAGTTAAAGTTACAAAACTTATTTTAGATATTTACAAAGCATTTGGATTTGAAAATATAACTTTAAAATATGCAGATCGCCCCGCAAAAAGAGTTGGAGATGACTCTGTATGGGATCAGTCTGAAAAAGCGTTACTAGAAGCAATTAAAGCCTCCAATGTCGACTACACAATTAACAAAGGTGAGGGAGCATTTTACGGACCAAAAATTGAATTTGTCTTAAGAGATGCTATTGGCAGAGACTGGCAATGTGGAACCTTACAAGTCGATTTTAACTTACCAGGCAGATTGGGCGCAACGTATGTAGACAAGGATGGCAAGAAAAAAATTCCAGTTATGTTACATCGTGCTTTATTTGGTTCATTAGAAAGATTTACTGGAATTTTAATCGAACATTATGCCGGCAAGCTACCACTTTGGTTATCTCCGGCGCAGGTTGCCATACTGCCAATCAATGACGAACACCATGCTTATGCACAAGAAATATTGAATCAGCTTGAAAAAATTTCAATAAGACCTATTATTGATTTAAGAAATGAAAAAATTAACTATAAAATTAGAGAACACTCCCTTGGAAAAATACCCATCTTAATGATTTGTGGTTCAAAAGAAGTTCAAAATAAAACAATTACTTTGAGAAGATTAGGTCAAGAAGAGCAACAAACTGAAAGCTTAGAAAAAATAATTTCTAGTTTATCTAAAGAGTCTCAAGCTCCAAAAATCTAGAGGTATTCTTATTAATAAAAACTTTCAATATAATAGAAAACCAAGAGATCGCGGTCCAAAAACTAATAATAATATTAGAGCTTCTGAAGTACAGCTCATAGGGCATGATGGAGACAATATTGGAATTGTTCCGCTAGGAGAAGCTATTAATAGGGCACAGGAAGTCGGACTAGATTTAATTGAAATTGCAGCAAAAACGAAACCACCTGTCTGTAAAATCATGGATAGTGGTAAGTACAAGTATGAACTGCAAAAAAAAGCTAACCTAGCAAGAAAAAAACAAAAAGTTATTTTATTGAAAGAAATTAAATTAAGACCAGTAACAGATGTGCATGATTATGACTTCAAAATTAAAAATGCAGTAAAATTTCTAACTGCAGGAGATAAGGTTAAGTTTACAATCAAATTTAAAGGTAGAGAGATGGAATTTATGAAGGCTGCTTACGATTTAGTTAGAAGAATAACAGAAGATGTTAAGGAAGTTGGTAAGATCGAGCAGTCAGCAAAGATGGAAGGTCGTCAAATGACCCTAATAATTCAGGCCTTATAAACAATCGATTTCTATTGTTTTCAAATCACAATCTTTGTATAACCCCGTTACATTTTTATGGCAAAATTAAAAACTAAAAGCTCTGCAAAGAAACGTTTCAAGTTTACAGCTAGTGGAAAAGTAAAAGCTCCACAGGCTGGAAAAAGACATGGAATGATAAAAAGAACAAATGCACAGATTAGAAAATTAAGAGGCACAACGGTTTTATCTAAGCAAGACGCTAAGATAATAAAATCCTTTATGCCCTATAGTGTAAGAGGATAATATGGCAAGAGTCAAAAGAGGTCAGGCAAGTCACCAGAAGCACAAAAAGGTTTTTAAACAAGCTAAAGGCTTTAGAGGAAGAAGAAAAAATACAATTAGGGTAGCAAAGCAAGCTGTAGAGAAATCTCTTCAGTATGCTTACAGAGACAGAAGAAGAAACAAGAGAATTTTCAGATCTTTATGGATTCAAAGAATTAATGCAGGAGTTAGAGCCGAAGGTTTAACTTATTCTAAATTTATAAATGGTCTAATTAAGTCTAAAATTAAAATTGATCGTAAAGTATTAGCTGATATTGCCTACCACAATCCTGAAACCTTTAAATCTATTGTAAAAAAGGTACAATCTCATCTAAATTAAATTAAAACTTTTAATTTTTAGATGAATAATCTGACCACATTAGAACAAAAAATTTTTAATAAATTTTCTCAATTAAAATCTAAAGAAAGTTTAGAAAAGCTAAAGATAGAAATTCTTGGAAAAAAAAGTGTACTTTCGAAACTGTTCCAGGATTTGGCAAGCGTTGATAAAGAAAAAAAGAAAGAATTTGCTTCTCAACTAAACATTTTAAAAACTAAGGTTTTAGATCAATTCAATATCCTTCATGCAAAATTTGAACAAGAAGAGATTCAAAAAAAACTAGAAAGCCAAACTATAGATATTGGCTTGTCAGCTCCAACAAAGCCACAAGGAAAGATTCATCCAGTATCACAAGTAATCGATGAACTAACTTGTATATTTGCAGAATTGGGTTTTTCAGTTGCAGAAGGACCAGACATTGAGAATGAATATAATAATTTTACAGCCTTAAATACACCAGCTAATCATCCAGCACGTGACATGCACGATACTTTTTATTTAGACGAACAAAAAGAATTATTGATGAGAACTCATACTTCGCCTGTTCAAATCAGAACGATGCTAAGTGAAAAACCACCATTAAAAATTATTGCACCTGGAAGAACCTACCGATGTGATAGCGATCAAACACATACCCCAATGTTTCACCAGTTGGAAGGTCTGCATGTCGACAAAAACATAACAATGGCAGATTTAAGAGGATGCTTAGATTATTTTTTAAAGAAATTTTTTGAAGTAGACCAAATTAAAATGCGTTTCAGACCAAGTCACTTTCCTTTTACGGAGCCTTCTGCTGAGGTGGATATTGGATATGAAATCAAAAATGGAAAGATTACTATTGGTCAGGGGGACAAATGGTTAGAAATTTTAGGCTGTGGAATGGTGCATCCAAACGTTTTGCAAAATGCAAAAGTAGATACTAAGAAATATCAAGGCTATGCCTTTGGTGTCGGAATTGATCGATTGGCGATGTTAAAATACGGTATTAATGATTTACGGTCATTTTTTGATAGCGATGTTAGATGGCTAAGACACTTTGGATTTAACGCAAATGACGTTCCTACTAACTATAGAGGATTATCGAAATGAACATCACTCTAAACTGGTTAAAAAAATATTTACAAACAAAATCTACTACAGAACAAATTGGAGAAAAACTCACATCTATAGGCTTAGAAGTTGAAAGCATTAGTTCAGTCAAAAGTAATTTGTCCAATTTTAAAATTTGCAAAATATTAAAGGCTATTAAGCACCCTGATGCAGACAAATTAAAAGTTTGCGATGTAGATATTGGAGATGGGAAAATTACTAAGGTGGTGTGTGGAGCGTCCAATGCAAAAGAAAGCTTAATCACAGTTTATGCTTCTCCTGACACAGTCATTCCCTCAAACGGAATGAAACTTTCTGTAGCAAAAATTAGAGGTATAGAATCTTTTGGAATGCTATGTTCAGAATCTGAACTCAACATTTCAGAGAACAGCGATGGAATCATAGAATTAGATTCTAAACGTAAAATAGGTGAGAGTTTTTTTAAAAAAAAGTTAGACCCAATGATTGATATTTCTATTACTCCTAATAGATCAGACTGTCTTGGTGCTAGAGGTATTGCTAGAGATTTGGCAGCTTCTGGTGAGGGTATTTTTCTAAAATCTAAAATAGAAGAAATAAAAGTTACATCAAAAAAAATAACTTCAGTTGAAATTAAAAAAGGTTCTGGATGTTATCAGTTTGGTAGTTGTTATATTGAAGGTGCTCAAAACAAGGAAAGTCCCGAGTGGTTAAAAAAAGATTTAGAATCAGTTGGACAAAAATCTATTTCTGCAATCGTAGATGTTACTAACTATGTAATGCTAGATATGAATAGGCCACTGCACGCCTACGATGTAAATAAATTATCTGGTAAAATTGTTGTTAGACAATCTAAAAAAGGAGAGTATCTTCAAGCCTTGGATAATAAAAAATATGAACTATCCTCTGAAGATTGTGTTATTGCCGACCAATCAAAAATTCTTGGGCTTGGCGGAATCATTGGGGGAGCCTCCAGTAGCACAGAGATGTCAACGACTGATATTATTTTAGAAGCTGCAAGTTTTAACCCAATTACTATTGCAAAATCTTCTAAGAAGCTTGGATTGTTAACGGATGCAAAATATAGATTTGAAAGAGGGGTGGACCCTACTTCTATTGAGGAGGGGTTGGTCAAAGCCTCAAAGCTAATACAAGAAATTTGTGGTGGAAAAATTAGTCAAATTAAAATTGTTGGAAAATCTAACTATAAAGAAAAAAAAATTATATTCACCATTGCTAATTTTAAAAAGCTAATAGGATTTGAAATTTCTAGTGAAGAAAGTAAAAAGATTTTGGAAGGTCTAGGATTTAAAGTAAAGAATAAAAAAAATGCGCTGGAATTAACAGTCCCTAGTTTTCGACCAGACATAATTCAAGAAGTCGATATTATTGAAGAGCTAATTAGGATCAAGGGTTATGATAACATCCCTCTTTCTGAGCCTGATAGAGGCATATTAAAACCAGCTTTAAACTTTCATCAAAAGACATTTCATCATATTCAAAGATCTATTGCCTCTTTAGGATATTTAGAGACAGTAACCTGGTCTTTTACCAGCTCAAAAATAGATGACTTTTTTTCAGATAAAAAATTGCGATTAATAAATCCAATATCTTCTGATCTTGATACGTTAAGAACATCTATTTTTTCCAATTTGCTAATTCATGCAAAGAACAACGCGGATAGAGGATATAAAGACTTAATGCTTTTTGAAGTTGGTCCTGTTTTTAAGGGAAAACAACCAGGACAACAAAATATTTTTGCCTCAAGTATTGTTATGGGAAATAAGAAAGAAAAAAATTGGATGATCAAAACTGAATCATTCAGCGCTTATGACTCAAAGTCTGATGTAGTTCAAATATTGACCGATCTTGGGATAGACAATTCTAAGCTTGTGGTTGAAAATACAGGTAACTTATCTTTTCATCCTGGTAGATCAGGGTCTTTTTATTTAGGCTCAAACAAAGGTCCATTACTTGCAAGTTTTGGAGAAATCAATCCTATTATTGTTAATCAGTTGGAATTGGATCATTATTCACCTTGTGGATTTGAAATTTATTTAGATAACTTTGTCGAACCTAAAAAAAAGCTAAGGGATGCAAAACAAAATTATGTAGTTTCAAAATTTCAGGCAGTAGATAGAGATTTTGCCTTTATCGTTGATAAGAATATCAGCGCCACTCAACTTATTAAAGTAGTTAAGAAATGTGACCCATTATTAATAACCAATATTAATATTTTTGATGTATATGAGGGTGACAATATTGAACAAGGAAAAAAATCAATCGCCTTTGGTATTAAGCTGCAATCTATGGAAAAAACATTAGATGAAAAAATAATTGAAGAAATTAGTCAAAAAATTATATCTGCAGTTCAATCTCATGCAGGCGGTACTCTAAGAAGTTCATGAGCTCTACTACAGATCTGATTAGAAACTTTTCTATTGTAGCGCATATAGATCACGGAAAATCTACACTTGCTGATCGCCTTATCCAAACTTGTGGCGGACTACAATCCCGTGAAATGAAAGAGCAAGTTTTAGATTCCATGGACATTGAACGTGAAAGAGGAATTACAATCAAGGCTCAAACGGTACGATTAAATTATAAACACAAAGACGGTAAAACCTATATTTTAAATATTATGGATACCCCAGGACATGTAGATTTTAGTTACGAAGTCAGCCGTTCATTAGCAGCCTGTGAAGGCTCTTTATTGGTGGTAGATAGTACCCAAGGGGTGGAAGCCCAGACACTTGCAAATGTTTATCAAGCAATGGATAATAATCATGAGATCGTAGTTGTTTTAAACAAAGCTGATTTGCCAGCTTCTGAACCGGAGCTAGTTAAGCAAGAGATACAGGATGTTATTGGCCTCGACACTTCCAACGCAATTTTAGCCTCAGGAAAAACAGGAATAGGAATTGAAGATATTTTAAACGCAATTATCGAAAAATTACCAGCTCCAATAAGCGAAACTAATGATCAGGTAAAAGCCTTACTGGTAGATAGTTGGTACGACAGTTATTTAGGAGTTGTAATTCTAGTAAGAATTATAGACGGGTATATTAGAAGAGATGATGAAATTCTTATGATGTCCAACAATGCAAAATATAAAATTGATAAGGTTGGAGTTTTTACCCCAAAGCCCATTAACAGAGAAAGTTTGGGCCCTGGAGAAATGGGTTTTATTGTTACTGGAATTAAAAGCGTTTCGGAAACAAAAGTTGGAGATACCATTACATTGTCAAAAAATCCTATCACGAAAGCGTTACCAGGATTTAAACCAAGTAAACCAGTGGTATTTTGCGGTTTGTTTCCCGTAGATAGTTCAGATTATGGATTATTAAGAGATAGCTTGGGAAAACTAGCACTAAACGATTCTAGTTTAATCTATGAGGCAGAATCTTCTTCTGCTCTTGGGCTTGGTTTTAGATGTGGTTTCTTAGGGTTATTGCATCTTGAGATTGCAGTTCAAAGATTAGATAGAGAGTATAATTTAAATTTAATAACTACTACACCTGGCGTAGTTTATAAATTAGAAAAAATAGATGGGACCAAATCAGATTTACAGAATCCTAGCAGCATGCCGGAACCTAATTATATCAAAACTATCAAAGAACCTTGGATTGTTGCAACACTAATTACACCAGATGAATATTTGGGGTCTATCATTAAACTTTGTGAGGAAAAAAGAGGTCTACAAAAAAATCTATCATATTCTGGAAATAGAGCAGTTTTAAAATATGAATTACCATTGAACGAGGTAGTTTTTGATTTTTATGATCGTTTAAAATCTATTTCAAGTGGTTATGCTAGTTTTGATTATGAAATTACAGATTATAAAGATGGAGACTTAATTAAGCTTTCAGTTCTAGTGAATGCTGAATCTGTAGATGCATTGTCTATGATTATTCACAGAGAGTTTGCAGTAAGGCAAGGAAGACTAATATGCGAAAAGTTAAAAGAGCTAATTCCAAGACATCAATTTCAAATACCTATTCAAGCAGCGATAGGTGGAAAAATCATAGCTAGAGAGACAATACAAGGTTTTAAAAAAGATGTTCTGACAAAAATTCATGGTGGTGGAGCAAGAGATAGAAAAAGAAAGCTATTAGATAAGCAGAAAAAAGGAAAGTCTAGAATGAAACAATTTGGTAACGTAGAAATACCACAAGAAGCTTTTATTGGAGTTTTAAAGATAAATAAAGATGTGTAAGCTAAAATTTAATGAACGATCAAAATAGTTGCAAAGTTATAATTCCTGTTTTTTATCCAGGTAAAATAATAGTTAATTGTATAAATTCTATACCAAAAAATTTTGAAATTTTTATTTTAGATAATGGCCTTGATGATTATAATTTAGAAAATGAAATTAAAAAACTAAATAGAAAAATAGCAATCTGCAAAGTAGGTGATGTGGGTGTTGCTCAATCTTTTAATTATGCTTTGTCAAAAATTACTTCTGAGTTTTTCTTTATTACTCAGCCTGACGTCACAATTAAAGAAAATTGTATAGAAAATCTAATTAAATCAGCAAAATTTTATAAGGATGCTGCAATATTATCCCCAGTTATTTACGAAGAAGGCTCTTATAGTGAATTTGATTTTTACGACTTAAAAATTACAAAAAAAAATAAACTTTCAAAAAATCAAGAAAAAAAAGAAAAAAACAGAGAGATTAAAGAGCCCGTTAATAATTTTACTGTTGAGGCTATCAATTCAACGGCACTTCTTGTCAAAACCGCAATTATTAAAGAGGCAGGTGGGTGGGATTCAAAATTCTATACTTATTTAGAAGATATTGACATCTCATTGAGGGTGAGACAGCTTGGCTATAAAATAATTAAGATTGTTAACTCAAAAGCAGATCATTTAGGATTTTCGTCACATAAAATTGAAAATAAAGAAAGCATTGATAGATCAAGAAATTGGCATTTTTCCTGGTCCTCTATTTATTTTACATTTAAGCATTATGATAAGTTGTTTTTTTATAAAATCTTAACAAAAAAAATGCTTAAGTATCTATTTAAAATTTTTGTAAATATTATTTTATTTAGAAAAAAAAAAATATTATCTAACTATTTAAGATTAAATGCATGTGTATCTTTTTTAAAAAATAAAGAATCGCACTATAGGCCAAAAAAAATAAAATGATTTTTGACTGTATAACTTTTTTTAGAGAAAACTTTATCACTAATATAAGATTTGAAATTTTAAAAAACGTTGTCGATTATTTTATTATTTGCGAGTCTCTTTATGATCATAGAGGAAATAAAAAAACCTTAAATTTCAAATTAAGCAATTCTAAGTTTAAAGATAAAATAATATATGTAGTTTTAGACCAACCGTTTCCAAGTAAACTAGGTACCTGGAAAAGACAGGCCTATCAAAGAGAGTTTATTTTTAATGGTTTGAAAAAAGCTCATCAAGAAGATTATGTTATGTTTTCCGATCCAGATGAAATTCCGAATCCTAATATTTTAAAAAATTTTAATTTATCAAAAAAATATGGAATATTTTTACAAAAACATTTTGTTTATAAATTTAATATTTTTAATCATTATGCTACGCCGTGGGAAGGGTCTCGAATTTGTAAATTAAAAAATTTAAAATCGATTGATTATATGAGACAAAAAATTATAAAAAAAAATTTAAGAAAATGGTGGAGGCCAGATAAAGAAAAAAGTGTTGAGCTTATTGAGAATGGAGGTTGGCATTTCAATAACTTATTTTCAGCAGAAGAACTATCTATTAAATTAAAAACTTTCGCTCATACTGAATTTTCTTCAGAAAAATTTTCTGATATTGATGTTATTAAGAAAAAAATTGATATAAAAACTGATTTATTCAATAGAAGTGAGTTTTATAAAAAAGTGGATTTAGATGAAACTTTCCCACAGTATATTTTGAAAAATAAAGTTTATTTTCAAAATTTTATAGAATAAACCAATAAGGAGAGGTGGCCGAGTGGTTGAAGGCGCACGCTTGGAAAGTGTGTATACTGTCAAAAGTATCAAGGGTTCGAATCCCTTTCTCTCCTCCAAAATCACAAATGACTTTTTAAAATTCAAATGATAGTTTTTATGAATGAAAAAGTTAATTAAAGTTTTGTCTACTAATTTTTTTATTTTGTTTTCACTATTAGTATCTACAGATCTTATCTTTGGAGATTGGTTTACTAAAAATAATTTTGGATACTCTATAAGAGATCAAAGAAACATAAAAAAATTTTTTATTTCCAAATTTAATGGACAAAACATTGAATATTTTTTTAAGAGAGACAATTATGGATTTATAGGAGAGGGTCAAAATCCCGATGATATCAAGATTGTTTTTGAAGGTGGAAGCACTGGGGAGCAAATTTATACGCCTCCTGAATTTAGGTTGGTAGACTTGTTGAACTCTTACTTAAAGAAAGATAATTTTAACTTTACAATAAGCAACGCCTCCAAAGGTGGAAAAACTACTAGAGGCTACGTCAATGATTTTAAACAGTGGTTTCCTAAAGTTGATAAATTCAACCCCTCAGTCGTAATTTTTTACGTCGGTATCAATGATAGTGTTTTAGATTTCCCAAGCCATTTTGATAGAATTGTAAAAATCAATCAAAAAGAAAAATTTGAAGATTATTTTAAGAATAATAGTTTTTACTATAAAGTAATTAAAAATCTTAAACAAAAAAATAATCTCAAAATTCGTTTAGCTTATGAAATAAGTAAGCCCCAGGATGAATTGTATAAAAATTTTAAATACATTGATTATATAGAAGCTAAGAACAATTATAAAAATTCAAATCTTTCCAAAAAAGAAATAAATTTACTGCAAAATTTTGAAAGAAACTTAAATAATTTGAATTATTTTATTAAAAGAAATAAGATTCAGCCAATTTTTATAACTCAAATTAGATTTAATGGGCTTAAATTTAAGAACTTATTTTTAGTCAATGAGTATCTAAAAAAATTTACAAAATTAAATAATTATAAAATTATTAAATTAGATGAGCTGATCTCACAAATGAATGAAGGAGATTTTTACGATGAAATGCATACAACGCCAGTAGGATCTATAAAAATTTCTAAATTTATCTATCCTAGCTTAAAAATATATTTAAAAGAATTAAATTTTTAAAAGTTCTTGTAGGTAAATAGAATAATTTGATTGACCGTAAGATTTAATATTCTCTCTTATTGTATTTTTAGTAATCCACTTTTTATTTAGCGCTATCTCCTCTAAACAACCAATCTTGTAAGACTGCATCTTTTCAACAGATGCTACAAAGTTACTTACATTAGTTAGGTCTTCTATTTTTCCTGCATCAGACCATACGGCACCCCTTCCTATTTCTTTGTAAGCAAGTTGATTGTTTTTATGGTAAATCCTTATTAGGTCTGTTATCTCTGTTTCACCTCTTTTGGATGCCTTTAGCTGCTTTGCGAATTTAATCACTTTATTATCAAAATAGTATAATCCCGTAATAGCTTGGTTAGATATAAACTTCTTAGGTTTTTCAATAACTTGTGTAATTTTATTATTTACTATCTTTGCTACCCCGAAACTACAGGGGTTTTTAACTGACTTTAAAAAAATAACAGAACCTTCTTTAAAAACTTTAGATTCTACAAGTAAGTCACTTAAACTTTGACCATAAAAAAAATTATCACCAAGTATTAAAGCAACATTACTTTTTCCTATAAATTTTTCTCCAATTTTAAAAGCTTCCGGTAATCCATTGGGTTTTTTTTGCTCTATATATTTAATTTTAATACCAAAAGAACTTCCATTGCCTAATATTTTTTTAAAACTATTAATCTGACCAGCGTTTACGATAATTAAAATATCTTTAATGTTTGCCAGCATTAAAACAGACAGTGGATAAAATATAAGTGGTTTATCATATACAGGTAGCAATTGTTTGTTCACTGATTTCGTTAGTGGACTTAATCTGCTACCAGTTCCACCTGCTAATATAATTCCTTTTGATATCATAACTTTAGTCCTATTCTTTTTGAATATTTTTTATTAATTATTTTCTTTATCCATTGTTTATTACTTATATACCACATTATCGTATTCTCAATTCCAGTATCAAAGTTATACTTTGTAGACCAGCCAAGATACCTTCTTATTTTATTAGAGTTGAGGGCGTATCTTTTATCATGACCCGGTCTGTCTTTCACAAATTTAATCTGAGATTTGCTTTCTAAAAATTTTTTACAACAGATAATTATTTTTTTTATTAAGTCTAGATTTCTAACAATCTTACCTGATCCAATATTGTAGTTTTCTCCCAAAACTCCTTTTTGAAAAATTGTTAAAAGAGCTAGGCAATGGTCTTGAACATGGATCCATTCTCTTTCATTTTTACCATTTCCATAAACAGGAAGGTTTAGGTTATCTTTAAAATTTATAATCATTCTAGGAATTAATTTTTCTGGATATTGATTTGGACCATAATTGTTACAACAATTGGTTATGATTGCTGGAAATTTATAAGTTCTAATATAGGATTTAATCAACAGATCAGAAGCAGCCTTGGAAGCAGCGTAAGGAGAACTAGGAATATAGGGATCTTTTTCTTTTGATTTTTTATTTTTTTTTATATCACCATAGACCTCATCTGTGGATATATGAATAAAACGAAATTTTTTTTCTTTTTGTTTTTTCAAGTAGATTAATACCGACTCCATTAAATTAAATACGCCATTAATGTTACTATCTAAAAATTTTTTTGGGCTATCGATTGATCGATCCACATGAGTTTCGGCTGCTAAGTTAAAAATGCCTATTGGTTTATGAAGATTCAAAATTTTATTAATTTTAACCTGATTGTTAATATCAGCTTTATAAAATTTATATTTTTTTTTATCAATTTTGTTTAAGTTATAAAAATTTGAAGAGTAAGAAACCTTATCTATATTGATAACAAAAAAATTTTTATCAATTAAAAGCTTTACTAGGTTGCTTCCTATAAAACCTAAACCACCAGTAACTATTATTTTTTTTTTCATGGTAAAAATAAATTTTTAATTTATATTAAATTTTTTTCAATGAATTATATAAATATTATAACTGCTTTTACATTGCTTGAGTATTTAAGCAAAGATCATTAGTTTTATGAAAAAAAACACTATAATAATCGGTGCTGGTTTTTCATCTGCGGTACTGTCTCAATTGTTAAGTTCTAAAAATTTACTAATTTTTGACAAAGGAAGAGGTCCGGGAGGTAGGTCATCCACCAGAAGAGTGGAAAATATTGGGTTTTTTGATCACGGTCTTCAGTATATCTCCGCAAGAACAAAAGAATTTGATTTATTCTTAAATCATCATTTACAATCTTCTATTAAAGAGTGGAACGGTAATTTTCGTAGTTTTGAAAATAATAAAATTATAGATAGTAAGAAATATATTGGTAAATTGGGAAATAACGATTTCGTAAAAAATCTGTTGTCTGCAAAAGCAGAATATTGCCAAGAATTGCTGAGTGTTAAAAGAAAAAATAATAAATGGACTTTGCAATTTAAAGATAAAAAAGATCGGGAGTGTGAAAGACTCATCCTAACGATACCTATGGAACAATGTCAAAAAATTACCAATTCTTTAAATTTAGGCTTAAATTTTGAAGGCACCATGGAGCCAAATCTTACTGCAATGATTGCATTTAATAAGCCATTAAAAATTTCATCAGTTGGAATAAAATTTCAAAAAAATTCTATTCTAGGATGGGCTGGAAATGAAAGTTCAAAATTAAGAATTGGAAATAACAAGAATCTCGAACTGTGGACATTGCAGAGTAGTTTGGATTTTGCAAAAAAATATTGTCATATATATAGAGATAAAAAAGAGGAGGTTTTGGAACTAATGACACAAGAATTTCTTACTCTACTTAAAATTAAGAATGTGGAAATATCTCATAAAAATATTCATGGATGGTTATATGCTTTTAAAAGTAAAGATTTTTCAAATAAATTTTATTGGAATAAAGATGTTAATCTTGGCATTTGTGGCGATTGGATGTCCGGACCCAAAGCAGAAGATGCTTGGAGTAGTGCAACATTGCTAGCTAATCAAATCAATAACTCATAAAATTTTTTAACTAAATTTAGCGCTCTTTGATCTATTCCCATAGTGGGGTTAATTTCTCTTGTGACATAAGATATACCTAATCCATTGATTGGATCAGCAAACCCTAGTGAACCTCCCCAGCCATTATGTCCAAAAGATTCCTTATGCTTTCCAAACATCCATCCTCCTCTTAAAATAAAACCTAGGTTAGACCATCTAACTGGAAAGTTTAAGCTCAAATCTATTCTAGGTTTTGCTTCTTCCAAACATTTAATTAATACGTCTTGATCAATGATATTTTTTTGGTCATTTTTAAAATCATTAGCTAAATAATCATAAATGGAGGCAATAGCATCTGAATTACCGTGACCACCCATTGATGGTATTTCGGCTCTTCTCCAATCTTGGCTATTGTAAAATTTAATGTTTTGTTCAGGGTTATTAAAGGCGTTAAAGACCTCATTGTCATGCTTATTATTTCTCAGATTAGATTTTTGTAAAGAAAGATCAGCAATATTTTCTATTTGAGAATCGTCTACGCCAAAGTAAAAGTTTAAATTCTCTTGATTTGTAATATTTTTTTTTAGAAACTTACCAACACTTAGGCCGCTTACAATTTTAATTAAATTTCCTATTAGGTAACCATGAGTTTTTGCATGATAATATGTTTGTTCTCCGGGGCTGTGATCTGGCTCTTGGTTTTCCAAAATAGAGATAATTTTTGTCCAATCTAATAAATCTTTATTTTCTAATTTTGTTTTAAAGCGATACATTCCAGATTGGTGAGAAAAAATATGCTTAATTAATATAGATCTTTTTCCTGACCGGTCAAAAGATGGCCAATAATAAGAAACTGGTCTTTCTAAGTCTAATAGATGTTCATTAATTAATTTTGCAGCACAGGCTTCGTAAACTCCCTTGCTCGCAGAAAAGGTATTAACAATTGTTTTCTCATTCCATGGACTATTTTGAGAGTTTGTTACTCCACCATACAAACTAATGATTTTTTTTTTATTTTGAATAATAGAAAATGCTGCCCCAGTCTCTGTAACGTCTTTAAAGGAATTGCTAAAAATATCCTTAATTTCTAAGAATTTTTGTTCACAAAATCCTTGTATAACCATCTAGATCGCTAATTTCATGGCAAAGTTTCTCCCAAGGCTAGTTTTTAAATCTTGGCAAAATTTTGCAGCTTCAGCTCCATCAATTATTCTATGATCATAAGATAAAGAAATTGGCATCATCATTCTTGGTTCAAATTTTCCATTAATAAATACTGGTTTGATCTCAGATTTTCCTATTCCTATTATTGCAACTTCTGGAGAGTTGATAATGGGTGTAAAAAAACTTCCTCCTATACCTCCAAGACTAGAAATCGTCATCGACCCCCCAAAAAATTCTTTTTTATCAATTTTTAATTCTTTACAAAGTTTACTTATGGACCTTACCTCTTTACTTAAGTCAGAAAGACTTTTTGTATTAACGTCTCGAATTTTTGGTACCATCAATCCATGTGGAGTATCAACAGCAACTCCAATATGAAAATATTTTTTATAAACAACCTTGTCTTGATCTAAAGAGCTATTAAAATTTGCAAATTTTTGCATACCATTAACTAAGGCTTTCATCATAAAAGCTAATGGTGTTATTGAAATTTTCTCCCTTGTATTTAAATCTATTAATCCTTTTCTAAAACTTTCCATCTCTGTAATATCTAGCTCGTCGTGTTGAGTTACATGTGGAATTGTATTCCAGGCCTTAACCAAGTGTGGACCGGACATCTTTTTAATTCTAGGAATAGTTTGAACATCAACATTGCCGAATTCATTATGTTGATATGGAAGAGCATCTGAATCTATTTTTTTAGTTTTTGAGTTTGAATTGCCCATTTGGTCAATTTTGCTTTTATGCAAATTTTGATTAACATAATTTTTAATATCTTTTTCTAGAACCCTTCCCTGCCTGCCACTACCAGAAACGTTATTTACAGAAATTCCTAGCTCTCTTGCAAACTTCATAATTTTTGGACTTGCTCCAGAAACGTCTTTGCTCCAATTGGAGGACGGTATTGATTGAACAGAAGCTGGCCTACCCCCAATTTTTTTTGTAGGAGGTTGGGTAATATTTGTAGAAGTTTGAATTTTACAAATTCTATCGTCTACCGAAACTGTTTCTCCGATTCTAACAGAGATTAGATTAATCATCCCCATTATAGGGGAGGGTATATCAATGCTTGAGTTGTCATCTTCAATTGTAATAACTGGTTGATCTTTTGAAACCGTATCTCCCTCTTTTACCAAAATATTAGTAACAATTAATTTTCCTACAAAATTGATATTAGGAATAATTAAAGTTTTTAACTCATCTCCTTCATTTTTATTTTCTACATTTTTTTTATTGCCAGACTCTAATACGTTTACTTTAGGAGATTCTTCAGAGCCTTCTAGCGAAGCTACTAAACTTCCTTCAGAAACCTTGTCTCCAATCTTTATGTGAACAACTTTGACAGTTCCAGAAATGTTTGAAGGAACTTCTACACTTGATTTATCACTTTCTAGCGTAATAACAGTATCTCCTTTTTCTATTTCTTGACCTTCTTTAATTAGAACTTCAATAATTTCAACATTTTTAAAGTCACCAATATTAGGAACTAAAATATCATTAGACATTATAATTTTGTTGGAATTGGTTTAGTTTGATCAATATTATATTTTTCGAAAGCGCCTTGTGCAACTTTAGATGCTATTTTTTGCTCTTTTGCTAAAATGCTCAAGGTATTTGCAACTATGTATTCTTTATTAACCTCAAAGAACTCTCTTAATTTTTTCCTAGTATCGCTTCTACCGTATCCATCTGTTCCAAAAGCATAGTAACTTTCTTTTATGTAAGGACTGATCTGTTCTGCATGAACTCTCATATAATCTGTTGCAGAAATAATAGGACCCGATCTTCCATCCAAACATTTTTCAACAAAAGATTGCTGTTTTTCTTCAGTAGGATTAAGTAGGTTTCTTCTTTCAACTTCCATTCCATTTTTTTTCAGCTCATTGAAGCTAGTTACGCTCCATACATCAGAATCGACCCCATATTCCTTGCTAAGAATTTCAGCTGCTTGCAACACTTCATTAAGAATAGTACCTGAACCCATGAGTTGAACTTTAGTTTTTCCCTGATTTTCAAATTCTTTTAATAAGTACATTCCTTGTAACACATCCTCTTTTTTCACGTGATTTGGTAATTCAGGATGAATATAGTTTTCATTCATGGTGGTTATATAATAAAAAATGTTTTCTTGTTTTTCATGCATTCTCTTCAAGCCATCTTCAACAATAATTGCAAGCTCATAAGCATAAGTAGGGTCATAAGAAACACAATTTGGAATCATGGAAGCCATAATTAAACTATGTCCATCTTGGTGTTGCAATCCTTCCCCTGCTAAAGTGGTTCTTCCAGCAGTTGCTCCTATTAAAAATCCTCTTGCTTGAGAATCCCCAGCAGCCCAAATGAGATCCATAACCCTTTGAAATCCAAACATAGAATAGAAAATATATAAAGGTAGCATTTCAATATCGTGATTAGTGTAAGCTGTACCAGCTGCAATAAAAGAAGACATGGCACCGGCTTCATTAATACCCTCCTCTAAAACTTGTCCTTTTTTATCTTCCCTATAAGAACTTATTTGTTCAGAATCTACAGGTTCATATTTTTGACCTTCGCTTGCATAAATTCCAACTTTTTGAAAAAATCCTTCCATCCCGAACGTTCTTGCTTCATCTGGTATTATAGGAACTAATCTAGCAGCTGTATTTTTATCTCTTAATATTTTGGTAAGAATTGTGACTAAAGCCATAGTAGTTGAAATTTGTCTTTCACCAGATGATTTGTAAGAAGATTCAAATACTGAGCTATCAATTTTAACAGGAGTGGCATTAGAAGATCTAGAGGGTATAGGTCCACCAAGGGCTCTTCTTCTTTCTTTTAAATATTGAATTTCTTCAGATTTTTCATCAGGCTTGTAAAATTCTAAATTTTCAACCTGTTTATCGGTTAATGGAATATCAAACCTATCTCTAAAGTAGAACATGTCATCTAATCCTAATTTTTTTTGTTGGTGAGTGGTATTGATACTCTCTCCAGATTTACCCATCCCATAACCTTTAATTGTCTTTGTTAAAATTACAGAAGGTTGTCCTTTATGTTTCGTGGCAGAATCGTAAGCTGCATATACTTTATTTGGATCATGTCCTCCACGATTTAGACGCCATATATCCGAATCTGACATGTTAGAAACTAGATTCATTAATTCAGGGTATTTACCAAAAAAATTTTCTCTTACATAAGCACCACCTTTTGCCTTAAACGCTTGGTACTCACCATCAACACACTCGTTCATTCTTTTCATTAGAAGACCTGATTTGTCTGCTTTTAACAAAGAATCCCAATACGATCCCCAAATTACTTTAATAACATTCCATCCAGCACCTCTAAAAGTACCTTCTAGCTCTTGAATAATTTTTCCATTTCCACGGACGGGACCATCTAATCTTTGTAAATTACAATTAACAACAAAGATTAAATTATCTAATTTTTCTCTAGTGGCCAAACCAATCGCCCCTAAAGTTTCAACTTCGTCTGTTTCTCCATCCCCAATAAAACACCACACTTTTCTATCTTGATGTGGAATTAGACCTCTATTTTCTAAATATTTCATAAACCTTGCTTGATAGATGGCCGTGATTGGACCTAGACCCATAGAGACAGTTGGAAACTGCCAATAGTTTGGCATCAACCAAGGATGTGGATACGAAGACAAGCCTCCACCTTTAACTTCTTGTCTAAAGCCAGCTAATTGTTCTTCGGAAATTCTTCCTTCAAGAAAAGATCTTGCATACATCCCAGGAGCAGCATGACCCTGATAGTAAATCATATCACCTAAAAAATTTTCATTTTTAGCTCTCCAAAAATGATTGCACCCAACATCATACAAAGTTGCAGCTGAAGCAAAAGTTGCAATGTGCCCACCAAGTTCAGAAGAAACTTTGTTTGCTCTTACTACCATTGCAGCAGCATTCCATCTAACTAGAGATCTTATTTTTTTTTCAATTTCTTGGTTTCCCGGAGACTTTGCCTCTAGTTCTGTGGGAATGGTGTTTACGTAGGGTGTTTTTTGAGTGAATGGAATAGTGGATCCAGCAATATATGCCTGATCAATTAGTTGGGTTAATAAATAGTGAGCTCGTTCTGCCCCATCTCTTTTAACTACTCCTTCCAAAGACTCAATCCATTCATTTGTTTCTTCAGGATCAATATCGCTAATATTTGGCATTCCAGTATAAATTTTTTGATTTTTAATTTCAATTCTCGGAGCTCTAGATACAGTTTCAGTTGAGATTGGATCGACCAATTTCTCTTTTTGGTTATGCTCAACTTTTAAAACCCGATCCTGGCTTTCTGCAGTTCCTATTATACTTCCCTTAGAAACCTTATCTCCAACTTTTACTTTTATTTCTTTAATAGTTCCAGAAATTGGAGACGGAACTTCCATACTTGATTTGTCACTTTCTAGCGTAATGATAGGATCGCCTTTTTTAATTTCATTTCCTTGTTTTACAAGAACTTCTATAATTTCAATTTCTTTAAAATCACCAATGTCCGGAACTTGAATTTCAACAATTCCAGATGAAGATTCTTGGTTTAGATTTTCTTCAGCATCTTTAATAATCCTTTCTGTTTCTGGTAAGATTTTTTCTTTCGGTTCAGACTTACTTTCAGCCTCACCTTCAATGCTTATAAAACCGACCAAATCGCCTTGTGTAATTTTGTCTCCAACTTTTACTTTTATCTCTGACACTATTCCAGAAAAGGGAGAGGGAACTTCTACACTAGATTTGTCACTTTCAAGAGTGATGATAGGATCATTTTTATTAATTTGATCACCTTCTTTCACCAACACTTCGATTATTTCGACATTTTTAAAATCACCAATGTCAGGAACTCTAATTTCAGTACTCATAAGATCATGGTTGTTTATTAATTTATTAAGCAACTGTAAATGCTTTAAA
>ENA-ORXF01000123-ORXF01000123.1-marine-metagenome-genome-assembly--contig:-NODE-123-length-57546-cov-13.874680_pt1 | contig 57546 bp, 54 predicted proteins | sample MGYA00237864_ERZ511476 | MGnify/ENA primary metagenome ERZ511476 (study PRJEB26306, sample SAMN06343908) | marine metagenome | isolation source: coastal waters | place: Atlantic Ocean: West Antarctic...
TAGAACCAGAAGTAGAACCAGAAGTAGAACCAGAAGTAGAACCAGAAGTAGAACCAGAAGTAGAACCAGAAGTAGAACCAGAAGTAGAATCAGAATCAGAAGTAGAGTTAGCGCCAGGATCGGAAGTAGAGATAGATTCGAAAGTAGATCCCGTTACCGCGACACCCGAACCGCAGGCGCGTCATGTTGACGTAGATATTTCTCCTCAGAATAAAACGTATTTGGAGGCTGTAAGTACAGTTACTCGTATTAGCCTCAACGACTTTTCACCGGAAAACTGGATCGAAGTAAGGAGTCACTTGAGCATAGGTGCATCCTTGGGAGAAATTGCCAGTCATTGTCTGTATTCTTGTCGCAATAAAGATGAGTTGGTTTTTGTTATCGATCATCAAGAAAACAGCCTTTATGACAGGTCGCACCAAGACAGCCTAGCCTTGGCATTGAGCGATTACTTTAATCATACGTTGAGTGTGGTTATCAGTTCAGGAGTGACCCAACAAGAAACGCCAAGAGCAGCCAGCGTGCGAGATAGTGCTGAACGACACGCTGCCGCAGTGGATCGTTTAAATTCTGATGCTGCTGTAGTGCAATTTAAGACGCTTTTTGATGGAAGTCTTGATGAAAGCTCCGTTAAATCAATCGATTGAGGACAGTATGGATATTAACAACCTAATGAAGCAAGCTCAGCAGATGCAGGAGAAAATGACTAAAATGCAGGAGCAGGCTGCCTCTACAGAAGTTACTGGGGAGTCTGGAGCGGGAATGGTCAAAGTTGTAATGACCGGTAGACATGATGTCCGTAAAGTGATGTTAGATCCCTCACTTCTTAAAGAAGAAAAAGAGTTTTTAGAAGACTTATTAGCTGCTGCGGTAAATGATGCGGTGCGCAAGGTGGAGGCTCAAGCAAAAACTGCTATGAGTTCGATGACTGGTGGTATGGATTTACCTCCCGGTTTTAAAATGCCGTTTTAAGTGGCTCAGCAACCTGTGTATAAGGATAGTGTGTGTACGGAAATCTAATTGATCAATTAATTGATGCGTTGCGGTGCTTGCCGGGCGTGGGGGCTAAATCTGCCCAAAGAATGGCACTGCAACTACTAGAGCGAGACAAAGCCGGAGCGGCTCACCTTGCTGCGACCATCGCCGAGGCCGTTGAAAAAGTGGGTAGGTGTGAGCGTTGCCGTACCTTAACGGAGCATAATCGCTGTAATATATGTGCAAATAGCGCTCGCCTGGACACTCAGATATGTGTTGTTGAAAACCCGGCAGATCTTTATGCGATTGAGCAGGCGGGAGGCTTCCGTGGTCAATATTTCGTCTTGTTAGGGCACTTGTCACCTATCGATGGCATCGGACCTGAACAGCTTGGGATTGATCAGTTAATAGATAGACTGCGTTCTGAAGAGGTGAGCGAATTAATTTTGGCGACCAACCTGACCGTAGAGGGAGAGACGACTGCACACTTCATTGCCGACAAAGCAAAATCATTGGGTGTCTCCGTCACGCGTATTGCCTATGGTGTGCCAATGGGCGGTGAACTTGAATATGTTGATGGTGGTACTCTCAATCTTGCATTACAAAGTAGAAAGGAAATTTAATTGGCTCACTGGATAGATTCAGACGAAAAACTCACGGGCATGTTGGATACTTTAAGAGATTCAGCTTTGTTGGCTGTTGACACTGAATTTATTCGAACCAACACTTTTCACCCAAAAATTGCCTTAATCCAAATCTCTGATGGCATTGACTGCTGGTTAGTTGACGTTTTAGGTCTGAAAAATTTCGATGGTCTTAAGTCACTTTTAGAATCGCCGGATAAAAAATTAATTTTCCATGCTTGTGCTGAAGATTTAGAAGTCCTTGAATATGCCCTTGGAATTAAACCAACCACCATTTTTGATACTCAAATTGCAGCAGGTATTACTAATGTTGGTTATTCAATGGGCTATGCTCGCCTCGTCAAGGCGGTTTTTGATGTCGAGCTAGATAAGGAAGAAACCCGTTCTGATTGGTTAGCAAGACCACTGACCTCAAGACAACTAGAATATGCCGCCGCCGATGTATTTTATTTGCACAAACTTCATGAGCTTCTTGCTCAGAGTCTTAAAGAGCAGGGGCGTGAAGGTTGGTTTGAAGAGGAAAGCCTTGCCGTGTATGCGATGGTGGCGGGGCGTAAAAATAGTGATGACTATTATATGCGCATTAAAAGCGCGTGGAAGCTCGATTCTGCAGCGTTAAAGCTTCTAAAAAGGTTATGCATTTGGCGTGAGAGAACCGCTCGAGAGCGCAATAAACCGAGAGGTCATATTGTAAAAGACAATTCCCTATTAGAGATCGCTAGGCGTCATCCATCGGCATTGCATCAACTGGCAGGCATTGATGATTTACACCCAGGATTAATTAAACGTTATGGGGTGGACCTATTAGAGCAGGTCATTGCTTCAAGTGATGATGTCGTTATCGACCCGCTACCAGAGCCTTTGACCAAAGCAGAGGTTGCTATACTTAAGGCGATTCGCAATGAGCTTATAACTTTGGCAGAAGCTACTTTAATACCGCAAGAGTTTCTCTTTTCCAAAAAGGATATAGAGTTGATTTTACGTGGCGCCATTGCTGGTCGTGATGAATGGCCGCAGCGTTTTATAACCGGTTGGAGAGAGTCTTTGGTAACGCCAATAGTGAAAAAAGCGCTGAGTGAGCAAATGTGATGGTTACAGACACGTTAAAAGTTCTTTGTGATATTTTTAAAGGTAGTCGAAAAGAGGGGATGTATATCTATGTCTCTCGAGTCGATGGATTGGATAAGGTACCTCAAGGATTGCTGGATAGCTTCGGAACACCGGTGTTAGTGACGAGGTTAATGTTAACCAAAAATAAGAAACTTGCTCGTGCTGATGTTGTAAAAGTAATGGAAGATATAAAGCGTCAAGGTTTCTATCTTCAAATGCCACCGGTAGTCTTCGCTCTTGATCAGGGTATGGCTGAAAATAATAAACTTCCTCGAGGACGATAAATGAGTGGCTTTTGGACAACAAAAACCCTTGAGGAGATGACTACTGCAGAATGGGAGTTGCTTTGCGATGGTTGTGCAAAATGTTGTTTGGTCAAGCTTGAGGACCATGAAACAGGTGAGATTTTCCACACCAATGTGACGTGCGAGCTATTGGACATACATTCGTGTAAGTGCAGTAATTACCAAGATCGACATTCAATTGTAACCGACTGTATTACGCTTGATCGTGATAATATTCATACGCTGGGCTGGTTGCCAGAGACCTGTTCGTATCGATTGATCGCAGATGGAAAACCATTGCCAGAGTGGCATCACCTTATAGCCGGAGACTCTGAAAGAGTCCATAGTTATGGCGCTTCACTTCAAGGGTGGGTAGTTTCTGAATTAGACGTCCGCAAAGAAGATGTGGAAGACCATATTATTCAATGGGTTGATTAATTATGTATGCTGGTGAAGATTATTTTTGGGGTTGGCTTGTCTATGTCTCTGGGGTGACATGCTTGCTGTATAGCGGCTGGTATATATTGCGTAATACTCGCATTGCTTCCATAAGACATCTTTTTTTAATACTGGCTGCGGTATTTCTGTTGACACCAGTCACGGCCTATATCGACGACAGTCACCTGGCGCCGGCTTTCTTTGTTAGTTTATATGAAGGCTTAGTGGCAAATCCTGTAACAGGGTTTCAGCGAGGTGCAGCACCTATTGTGGCGCTAATGACACTTAGTTTACTTTTGTATATTACGCTGCGTCTGGTTGTGTGGCGGTTAAAAAAACGCCGATCGAAAAGTTGAGGCGATAGCCCAAGACTCAAAACTCCAGATCAGCTTCTGATGCCCAGTAGATTAAACCCGATAAGGCTGTTGCAGCACCTCCCAATAACACTAAAGCCTGTGGCGTTATCATAAATTGTCGTGGTACTTGATTGAGTAACTCAAGTGCAGGGAAATAGTGATAAATCAGGCCGCAACTAATGGCCACAGCTACCAGTGTTATAGCAGACTCAAAAGCCATCGAAATACGTCTCTTCTTGGGTAAAGCAAGATTAACCGAGTGCAAAAACTGAGCTTCATTGAAAGCCGGTTCTGAGACACGAAGATGAGTAAATAATTTATCTAGTTCTAATTCTTCTGTCATGACATTCCTCCAGTTTCCCAGCCTACAAGACTCTCTTGTAGCTTTTTCTTGCCTCTGGTTATGGCGGTTTTAACAGTGCCCAATGGGATGTCCATAATAGTACAAATCTCTTGATGTGTTAATTGTTTGTGTAAATGTAGGTGCAGTGCCATTCGTTGTTGTGGCGATAGTTTCAGCATCGCACCGGCTAGATCTCTATGTAGGTCGTTGCTGTCAAACGAGACGGATGACTCGGTTGAGTGCGCGCCGTCATCACCCAGTGTTAATTCTCGATTTCGTGCCAGCCTAAAATGACTGATCATTACATTATACGCTATCCGATATAACCAACTGCTGAACTTGGCCGTACCATTGAAAGATGTTATCGATGTGTAAGCTTTAATAAACGTTTCTTGCGCCAGATCATCCGCTAAAGACTGATCCCAACCGGTCATTTGTCGGAGAGAGTAGCGCAGGGTCGACTGGTGCCGTTTAACGAGCACATTAAAAGAGGCGTGACAATTAAGGGTCACGACTCTTTGTATTAATGCCTGATCTGTGGCGTCAGTCAACGGGTCTATTCAGCCCCGTCCGCAGGCATATTTGTTGCTCCCAATTTCCATATTACGATTCTGGCTAATCCTATAAATAGAGGGATTAAAGCGATGGAGGCAATGCCCCATCCGACGAAAAGACCTAAAAATAAGTACAACCCTATACCAATTCCCGTCAGCATAACTCCTCTTTGTAAGTTACCTTCTGGTGTGCCCGACTTGCTATTCTCTTGAAGAATCTCAACTGGAACATCTTTCCCTGCCTCTATAAATTTGCTTATTAACAGGTCTCGTTGGCGACGCTTGCGGTACTTGTAAAATAGTACTAACGCTGTGATGATAAAGGGTAAGCCAACGGTAAAAAGAATAGCTATGATGCCAATAATGTCATCGGCTAGCGTGTCCGTTGGGTCACGCCCGAAGTTTAAGTCAATCTTAAAATCACGATCCCTTTCGGCATGCTCAAGCTCTTCGATTATTGCTTGTTGTTCTGACTCATCGAGCTGATCCCATTGGGTCCCTTTACGTTTTTGTTGTATGCCGCTAGGCGTTTTGACCGCGTCCTCTTCACCTGATAATGAGCGGGTAATTAACGCATGATCCGCTATCAAACCGGCAGCGGATTGGGAGGGCGACTTATGATCAGTCTTTAAAGCTTCTATAACATCCTGCAGTTGTTCCAATCCAAGATTGACTTCAGCAACTCGTTCGCCATTAGAATCTTCAGTAACAAAAACCCCCCACTTTAATGGCTGTCCACCACGATCAGTGAGCAGCCCGACCCCCCAATTTGACTGCTTTTTTTGCTCAATCTCGATAGTAGCGGTCTGGGAGCTAATTTCTTGTAGTGTTGTCACAGGTGTTTTAGCGACATCAGTCAAAACCTCACTGTGTTGCTGATTGGCGTTGGACGGCGAGCCGAGCCCCAAAGTAACGATTCCGATAGGAATAAGGTATATGCCCATTACGCGGCTTAAACGTTTCAATAATCGTGCTTTCATAAATTTCCCTAAAGTATTTGAACTAGCCCAAAAAAGTGATATTCGGATACCATTATTATAAAGCTACTTTTGTGACAAGTACTGTTTGGTCATACTTAATATCAAAATTCCTCTTTATGACGCGGTCAGCAGTCAATTTAGATTCAAAAAAGTTTAAAGAATAGATTAACATGGGCGTCAAACATTAATACACTTTAGAAAAGCGGATGAGATGCGATGAAATTTACTGGTACTGATAACTACGTAGCCACTGAAGAACTTCAAATGGCAGTCAATGCAGCGGTCACTTTGCAGCGCCCACTTCTGATTAAAGGTGAGCCAGGCACGGGTAAGACTTTGTTGGCTGAAGAAGTGGCCAAAGCACTTGGTAAGCCTCTTTTGGCTTGGCACATTAAATCTACAACCAAGGCTCAGCAGGGTCTGTACGAGTATGATGCTGTGTCCCGCCTAAGAGACTCCCAGCTTGGTAGCGATAAAGTTCAGGATATTGGCAACTACATCAACAAAGGAAAGCTTTGGGAAGCCTTTACCGCTGATGAGCAGGTTGTGTTGTTGATTGATGAGATTGATAAGGCGGATATTGAGTTTCCGAATGATCTGTTGTTAGAGCTCGACCGCATGGAATTTCACGTCTATGAGACGGGTGAGACGGTTAAAGCAATACGACGCCCGATCGTAATTATTACGAGTAATAACGAAAAAGAATTGCCGGATGCTTTTTTGCGTCGTTGTTTCTTCCACTTCATTAATTTCCCTGATCGCATGACAATGCAGCGTATTGTTGATGTGCATTTCCCAAAAATTAAAAAGCAGTTAGTTGATGATGCAATGGATATCTTTTTTGACGTTAGAAAGATCCCTGGTTTAAAAAAGAAGCCGTCTACATCTGAGTTAGTGGATTGGTTAAAACTGATCATGTCCGATGATATTCCCGAAGATATCTTAACTAATCGTGATCCGACTAAGGCTATTCCACCGCTGTACGGTGCTTTGCTAAAGAACGAGCAGGACGTGCACTTGTTGGAAAGATTGGCATTTATGACTCGCCGCGAAGCGAGATAAAACCTCAATTAAGAGCTTAATTTATGCTGATTAATTTTTTTAATACTCTCAAAAAAGCGAGAGTTCCTGTCTCAATTAAGGAGCTTTTAGACCTTTTGGCGGCTATGGAACAAAACCTTGCTTTTGGTTCGGTGGACGACTTTTATCTTTTGGCGCGTACCTGCATGGTCAAAGATGAGAAGTATTACGATCGGTTTGATCGAGCATTTGGTGCTTATTTTAAGAATCTTGAAAACATTGATGGCATTGTTGAAGCCCTGTTGCCGGAAGATTGGTTACGCAAAGAGTTTGAAAAACACTTTACCGACGAAGAGAAAGCCAAGGTCCAAAGCTTGGGTGGTCTTGAAAAGCTCATTGAAGAATTTAAAAAGCGCCTAGAAGAGCAGAAAAAGAGGCACGAAGGCGGTAATAAATGGGTGGGTACCAATGGAACATCGCCATTTGGACATGGTGGCTTCAATCCTGAAGGTATCCGCATGGGCGGGCCCGGTGGAAAGGGCACTGCTGTTAAAGTGTGGGATGAGCGTCAGTATCAAGATTTAGATGACTCAGTTCAAATTGGTACGAGAAACATCAAGGTCGCACTGCGTCGGTTGCGCAAGTTTGCTCGGGAAGGCTCTGCCGACCAGCTAGATTTAGAGGATACTATCCGTTGTACGGCAAGAAACGCTGGTATGCTGGATATTAAAATGGTGCCAGAGCGTCGAAATGCCGTAAAGGTGCTAATCTTCTTTGATGTTGGCGGGTCTATGGACCCCTATGTAAAGCTCTGCGAGGAGCTTTTCTCCGCGGCTAAGACCGAGTTTAAACATCTTGAATACTTTTACTTTCACAACTGTCTCTATGACTATGTTTGGAAAGATAATCACCGTCGCCGTGAAGAGCAACTTTCGACCCATGACTTAATCCATAAGTATGCCGCCGACTACAAAGTGATTTTTGTAGGAGATGCGTCAATGGCTCCCTACGAGGTAACGAGCCCAGGGGGTAGTGTAGAGTATAATAATGAAGAATCCGGTGCTATCTGGATGCAGCGCATGGCAGAAACCTATGAAAAGTTAGTTTGGTTGAATCCTGTGCAGGAAAAGTACTGGGATTACACGCCATCCATTACAATGCTTAAAGAGCTGACAGAGGACAAAATGTTTCCTCTTACCTTGGGCGGGCTTGAAAAGGCCATGGCATTACTGTCTCGTTAGACTCTTTTGTATCACCATCCATTTTTTTATCGGTAATGCGTTGCCGAGGGGTCACCTATGCTTGTTAGCGATGCGGTTAGTAGGGGTCGGAAATCAGTCGGCATGTCATCTGGACAGCCGTCTTTTCCTGCGAGCTCAATTCTTCAGATCTGGACAAAAGCAGTCTCGGATTCTTCGGTCAAGCCAGCCTTTAGCTGCTTGGGCCAAACTCTAAGTTACGGTGAAATAGACCAAATCTCTCGCCGACTGGCCAGCTATTTACAAAAGAAACTGAAGCTCAAGGCGGGGGATCGTATCGCGATTCAGCTGCCAAATCTTATTCAATACCCAGTGGCAGTTATTGCAGCCATGAAACTTGGTTTAGTGGTGGTCAATACCAACCCTATGTATAGCGCCCGTGAACTGGTGCATCAGCTCAATGACTCGGGCGCAAAAGTCGTCATTGTTCTGGATCAGTTTTATGACACTTTATCCAAGGCTCTCCCTAAGACTGAGGTAGAGCATGTGATAGTGACTCGTCCGATCGATCTAATAAAACAGCCAAAACAAGCGTTCTTATCGGTGATGATGAAGTCCCTCGGCAAACGGCCCAACATTACCGGTAGCAACGTCATTGACTTTAAAGACACGCTCGAAGTGGGCAGTAGCTATAGTCCTTATAGTTCCTCGCTTAATGACATATGCGCCCTTCAGTACACCGGCGGAACAACGGGCGCATCAAAGGGTGTTAAGCTCACCCAAGCTAGTCTCCTGTCCAATATAGCTCAGGCATTAGATACGATTTCGGTAGTCCCTGAGTCGCTTAAATACAGTGTCACGGTTGCGCCATTGCCGTTATATCATATCTATGCTTATTCACTTTGTTTTGGGGTACTCCCTGCTATTCGAGGCCATTCAATACTGATACCAGACCCACGTAATATTGATCTTTTTGTTTCGGCGATTAAAAAGTTTGAGTTTGATATTTTTTGTGGTCTAAATTCTCTGTTTGTCGCACTACTAGCTAATAAAGAATTCCAAAAGCTTAATTTCACTAAATTAAAAATGACGTTGTCCGGTGGCATGGCCCTGATGAAGTCAGTGGCCGATGATTGGCAGAAAACTACCGGTTGTATCGTCAGCGAAGGCTATGGTATGACTGAGTCATCGCCCGTTATTTCAATGAATCCCTCTGGATTCGAAAAAATAGGTACTGCTGGTATTCCAGTCGCTGGGACAGAGATTAAAGTGATTGATGAGCACGGTGTCCAACAGCCAGTTGGTGGTGTTGGGGAGTTATGTGTTCGTGGGGGCCAGGTTATGGCCGGCTATTGGAAGCAACCAGAGCAGACCGCTGAGACTATTGTGGATGGATGGTTGCACACGGGTGATATCGTTAGTGTCGACGAGGATGGCTATATCTCAATTGTGGATCGATTAAAAGATATGATCATTGTCTCGGGATTTAACGTTTATCCTAATGAGCTAGAGCAAGTCTTGACTTCACATACATCTGTTGCGCAGTGTGCTGCGATTGGTATACCTGATGATAAAGCTGGAGAAGTCGTTAAAATGTTTGTGGTTAAGGCTGATAAGTCACTGACTCAGGAACAGGTGCTCGAGTTTTGTAGGCAAAATATGGCGGCCTACAAAGTCCCTAAACATGTTGAGTTTCGAGAGACATTGCCCACCACCAATGTTGGTAAAGTATTACGCAAGGACTTAAAGGCAGAAGAGTTTGCTCTTCCAGTAACAAATGGCTAAAAAAAAGGCTGGCCTATTAGCGCCAGCCTTTTATTCTAAGGTCGATTCAATCTACAACCTATATACCACTGCAAGTAAACCGACAGTAGTGAGAACCACTGTGTAAGGTAGCGCCATAATAACCATACGCATGTATGACAACCGAATCAGCGGCGCTAATGCGGAGGTCAGTAGGAACAGAAATGCCGCTTGTCCGTTCGGAGTAGCTACACTTGGAAGGTTAGTCCCTGTATTAATAGCCACCACTAATTTGTCAAAGTGATCACGAGAGATATCACCCGCATCAAATACCGACTTAATTTCGTTGATGTAAACCGTAGCCACAAATACATTGTCACTAATAGCAGACAGAACCCCGTTGGCTAAAAAGAACATGCCTGGCTGCACTGACGGATCTTCCGCAAGGACCCAAGCAATGACAGGAGAGAAAAGGTGCTGCTCATGGATAACCGCTACTATGGCAAAAAAGACCACTAGTAATGCAGTGAACGGGAGTGCTTCCTCAAACGCATGGCCAATACGATGCTCATCAATTATGCCGTTATATGCCGTTAGCAGAATGATTACCATCAGGCCAATTAATCCCACGGCTGCCCAGTGAAAAGCCAGTCCAAGCACCAAGATAATGGCAACGATAAATTGTACAATCAACGCCGCATTATCCTGCTGAGTGCGTTTGGATGCTTCGTGATCACTGGAGGCTTGCAACACTTCGCGGACCGCTTCGGGTAACTGAGCGCCATAACCCAATATCTTTGTCTTTTCCAGTAACACGCAAGTTAAGAGGCCACAAGCTAGCACTGGCATGGTCACTGGAGCCATGCGGACAAAAAATTCAATAAACTCCCACCCAGCCCGCTCTGCAATAAGCAGATTCTGTGGCTCGCCGACAGTTGTACACACTCCGCCTAATGCAGTACCTACCGCACCGTGCATAATTAAGCTCCGCAAGAAAGCTCTAAAATCATCTAGGTTAGTCTGATGTTCAGCAAGTAAGCCGCTATCATCAGTATGATCGTGGCCTTCATCTGTTATTGTTTTGCCTGATGCAATTTTATGGTAAACGGAGTAAAAACCTACTGATATTGTTATTAGAACCGCGGTAACAGTTAGCGCATCCAAAAACGCCGACAAAAAAGCACCGGCGAAACAGAACATAAATGATAGCGTTGTTTTCGATTTCACTCCAAGAAGGATTTTGGTGAATACGAACAGCAACATGTCGCGCATGAAGTAGATGCCGGCGACCATAAACATCAGCAGCAGTATCACTTGAAGATTAGCTGCTACCTCCATATAAACGGCGTCAGGACTGGCCATACCAATAATGATTGCCTCGATGGCAAGCAGCCCACCGGGTTGTAATGGGTAGCACTTAAGCGCCATCGCTAATGTGAAGATAAATTCCGCGATTAGAGCCCATCCAGCCACAACAGGGCCAGCGGCGAATAGTAGAATTGGGTTTAGAACCAAGAAAGTAATAATAGCTGTTTTGTACCAATCGGGCGCATCACCCAAAAAGTTCGCTTTAAATGCCTGTGGCAGAGTAGATGCCATTTGTAGTCTCCTAGATTATTTATTAATATTCCGTTCGATAACGCTATCTATGTTAAGGCCAAATTGATCATTCTTGATAGCAAGATAACACTGCCTTTTATGGTAAACTTCTTCCACTAAAAATAGCTCGAGCGACCTTATCTTTCCAACCCACATAATGCAAGGGATCGAAAGACATTTCAATACGAAAAAGGAAGAACTAATTTGACAGCCCCGCTGAACTTAGATGGACTTTACTCATCGTCACTGCGCGTAAATAGTAAGCAAAAATTAGTGGTAGCCTTAGTTGATGGCGGTATTTTGCTCTACGTTTCGCAGGGTAAGGAGCCTCAATTGGCGGTCACATTAGAGGACGCTGATATTCTTAAGTTCTTCTGTATTAATCGTGTTCATATCGGCCAGTGGTGGGGTAATGACTGCCAGGTGTGGGATCTAATGCCCGAGGCTGCGAGCTGCGACGGATTTGTTAGGGTGGAGTTGCGTACGCTACTGGCTCAATCTGCCGATGCAGAGTTCTCTCTAGCAAGTAGGGCAACTCAATTAATAGATTGGCACAAAAAACATCAATTCTGTGGTCAGTGTGGCGCGCCGAATCAGGTCTCAGAGACTGAGCACGCGTTTGCTTGCGAACCCTGCGCCATTAGGCAGTATCCGAGAATTTCACCTTGTGTAATTGTAGCTGTTGTTAGTGGTGATAGCTGTTTATTTGCGCGCCATCCCAATTGGCCTGAAAATCGTTTTAGTACGCTTGCTGGATTTATAGAGGCTGGCGAAAGTGCAGAGCAAGCGTTACATCGAGAGGTGTTTGAAGAAGTGGGGCTTGAGATACAGAATATTCGGTATGTGGGAAGTCAGGCGTGGCCCTATCCTGGGCAATTAATGATGGGATATATTGCAGATGCTAAAACTAAAGATATCAAGATTGATGGCGTAGAGATAGCTGAAGCACATTGGTTTAAGTATGATCAGTTGCCGCCTGTAATAGCACCGCCAACGATTATGGCAGGGCGTTTGATACAGCAATTTGTTAACGAATCAAAGGCAGTATATGGTTGATGGCCAAGGGTTCTTTAGTGCAATCTGGTAGTTAATTCGCGTGTTTTATATGTAATGAATTTTGGAGATTAAATTGGAATTTTTATTTGAATATGGGCTGTTTTTTGCAAAAGTCGCAACTCTACTGGTTGCATTTGTGGTGGTGGTCAGCATCGTGGTCGGTGCTAGTCAAAAAAATAAATATGGTGAGGGTAAGGGGCATTTAGAAATAACGCCGCTCAATCAACAGTTTGAAGACCTCAAAGATACAATGTTGCTCGCTACAACTGATGAATCACAGCAAAAAGCTGAGGAAAAAAAGTTAAACAAAGCTAAGAAAAAACAGTTGTCTGACGAGAAGAAAGCGACGAAAAAATCTGTTGAATTAGATACTCCAAAACGAAGTAAAGTGTATGTGCTCAACTTCGATGGGAATATAAGTGCCTCTGCGGTAGGGCATCTACGAGAGGAAATTACTGCAGTGCTAACTCAGGCAACGCCCAATGATGAAGTGCTTCTGAAGCTGGAGAGCTCTGGGGGTATGGTGCACAGCTATGGCTTAGCGAGCAGCCAGCTTGATCGGTTGCGTAAAAAGAATGTTCCTTTGACAGTCTGCGTCGATAAGGTAGCTGCCAGCGGTGGATACATGATGGCGTGCGTTGCCGATAAAATACTGGCCGCTCCCTTCGCAATTATTGGCTCTATAGGCGTTGTCGCGCAGATGCCGAACTTTAACAAGGTATTGAAAAAGCATGATGTCGAGTTTGAATTACTGACCGCCGGAGAGCACAAGCGGACACTGACTATGTTTGGTGAAAACACAGATAAAGGTCGTGAAAAGTTCATTGAGGAGCTGGAAGAAACGCATCAGCTTTTTAAAGAGTATGTCTCAACCCGTCGCCCGCAGCTGGATATTGATAAGATTGCTACTGGCGAAATCTGGTATGGGTCTAGGGCTAAAGATATAGCGCTAATAGATGACATTCAGACCAGTGACGAATACTTGGTTTCAAGAATAGAGAACGCTGACGTCTTTGAAGTTGCTTATGTGTTTAAAAAGAAACTGCATCAGCGTTTAGGGATAGCGGCTGAAGAGAGTGCTGATAGGTTGTTACTCAAGTGGTGGGCCCGCTTAACGCAGAGTTCTAATAAGCATCTCTAGCCAATGCCGTGATCAGTCACGGCGTAGCTTATCGTTTGTAGCAATTGGGCTTGGGAAGTTAAATACCACAATATAGCTAGAAACTAAAAAGGTGATAATAGCAACAGCTTGAATCAGGTGTGAAGAATGAGTTCCGATGAGTCCCGTACTAAAGGCTAGGTAGGCGATCATCAATGAAAATTCGCTGTTCTGGCCGAGTCGAAAGCCAATATCCCATGCGAGGCTTTCGGTCTCGCTGTGTGACCTCAAAAGCCGATGATAGATGAATGGCTTAATAACTAACATTAAGCTGGCAAGAAGTGCCGCGGGAACAATGATTGCCGATAGAAGGGAGAGGTTAAATCCTGCTCCCAAAGAGAAGAAGAATAAAATCAAAAAGAAATCTCTCAGTGGTTTAAGATTTAAAGCAATAAATTGAGCGATAGGGCTTGTTGCCATGGCAATGCCTGCTAGGAAAGCTCCAATTTCTCGAGATAGTCCTAAATAATGGGCGGCTTCAGCGATCCCTAAGCACCAACCAGTGGCTAGTAAAAACACATACTCTCCGATTCTATCAAACCGAGTAATCAGCGGTAATAGGATAAATCTAACGGTAAGAAAGCTAGCGATGGCTAAGGCAGGTAAAGCTAAAAGGGTTTTACCCAGCGGTATAAGATTTTGACTGTTAAAATCACCGGAAATTATGAGTAGCAGGACAAAGATGGCGAGAAAATCTTGCATCAACAGCATACCCACCATCAACTCTCCGGAGTGTTTGTGGTGCAGCGCTGTGGTCGGGAGAAGCTTAATACCTATGATGGTGCTCGAAAACATCATACCTGTGCCAATAATAATACTTTCAATAGTACTGTAGCCAAATAGGTTAGCAACCACGTAACCGATACCGGCAAAAACTGCGGAGCTTATTAATGTAACGTGGGTAACTTCTCTCAATACACGCCATAGCGCCTGTGGTTGCATGTCTAGGCCGAGTAGGAAGAGCAAAAAGATAATGCCGATACTACCAATTTCACTAATAAGTGCTATATCAGAGACCAGCCCTAGCCCAAAGGGCCCTAAGATAGCACCGAGTAAAATGTAGGCTACCAGCAGAGGCTGTCGCCCAAACAATGCTAGTGACGCAATAATTGCGCCGCCGCTAAAAATAAAAAAGAACAGCTGTAACAGCTCGCCATGCATGCCATATACCTCGTGTTAAAAGATTCGCAGTGTGCAGTGATTAACTTAGACCATACGCTATGCATGTGCTCGAGTTTTACGCTTCCATTTTTAGCGTAATGAGTATAGTCAAATACTTGTTTAATAATCCGCTCGTTTCCATGATTATACTCAAGTAAAGTCATCAAGTTGCTTGGTAAAAGTCGCTTCGTCTCGCACCCCGACCCTGTTGCCATCAGGGTCGACTATGTTAATGGTTGATCCCCACGAGAATTCTATAATTTCTGCATGCGGACAAACCTTGCGGATGGTTTTTAATGCTAGATCTAAATCGGTAACATTAATACGTAATTTTAAGGATCCCTGCTCCATTGATTTTCCTTGGGGATAGGCAATTCCTCCTGTTTCAATCATCAAATAGGCGCCGCCAAAGTCCAAGCATGTAAGCTTAGAATTGGCTTCATGCTTCTCATAAACAACGTTAAGATCAAAAGTTTCCCGATAAAAAGAAACGCATTTAGTATAGTTTTGCGTGTTTAAGATGATTCCTGTCCTTGCTATATCCATTGCTAGTCCCTGTAAGTTGTACTCCGTGATATCGTTTCGTTAAATCTCACACCAATGATACTGACCCGCTTTAAGGTTTTCACCAATTTCAGTAGTCTTCGTGCATCGATGTGCTTTTATATCCCTTTTTCCCTCAAACAAGCAGAGACAGTGAACATTTAGATTGTTAGACTAACACCCCATAAACTCTAAGGTAGTGCACGATGAACGATGAAAGTCCCCGCCAGGATAATGATGATTCTAAAGCTGACGCGATTGCGATAGTAGCAATTTTGGCTATAGTGCTAGCGGCAGTAGTGTATTGGTTGTCTGGGTTTTAAGTGAGACTTTAGAGGTTGATGGCTCATGAGTGCAGCGCAGAATACACCAGAATTATTAGTTGAAGAGCAACGTCAGATTGTTGAAGAATACCTGAAACGATCACCGTTGATGAAGCCGCCTGCGTCAGAAAAAACTGACGTCCTTCGTAACAAAATAAAAGCACAGCTCAAAGCCAATGATGCCGTGCTGATCGCTCATTACTACACCGACCCTATGATTCAGGAGCTTGCCGAGGAAACCGGGGGCACAGTATCAGATTCTCTTGAGATGGCTCGTTTTGGTAATACTCATGATGCGCAGACACTGGTGGTTGCTGGTGTCAAATTTATGGGTGAAACAGCAAAAATTTTAACCCCCCACAAGCGTGTACTAATGCCCACTTTAGAGGCTACCTGTTCTCTTGATATCGGTTGTCCTGCTGATGAGTTTGCGGCTTTTTGCGACCTTCATCCAGATCGTACGGTAGTTGTTTATGCAAATACTTCTGCTGCAGTAAAGGCTCGTGCAGACTGGGTTGTCACATCAAGTATTGCACTTGATGTGGTTGACTTTTTGGATAGCCGCGGGGAGAAGATACTATGGGCTCCTGATAAATATCTGGGTGACTACGTACAGAAGAAAACAGGCGCGGATATGATCCTGTGGGACGGCAGCTGCATTGTGCACGAGGAGTTCAAGGCCAAGGGGATTCTAGACCTTAAACAGGTTTATCCGGATGCTGCAGTTTTAGTTCATCCGGAATCGCCAGATTCGGTCGTTAGCCTTGCCGATGTGGCTGGGTCCACCTCGCAGCTGATTAGTGCCGCAAAAGAGCTGCCGAACCAGCAAATGATAGTGGCCACGGATCAAGGTATCTTTTATAAGATGCAGCAAGCAGTGCCCGACAAACAACTTCTGGTAGCCCCGACAGGCGGCAGCGGCGCTACGTGCCGAAGCTGCGCAAGTTGCCCTTGGATGGGGATGAACAGCTTACAAAACCTCCTTTCATGTATCGAGCAGGGCTCTAATGAAGTTTTTGTCGATGCCGGTATTGCAAAGCTAGCGGTTCAGTCTCTTGATAGAATGATGAATTTTAAGGCCGAACACCTGAGCTAGAGTCTTTTGGCTTTTTCTTCCATTCCAACAACATCTCTCAAACGCTGTTTTACGATCGATGATCGTTTGAAATCAGCGCTTACTAATCTCTCTGCAAGACCTAATTGCTCTCTAGCCAGTCCAAATGCGCCAACCAGTATGAAATATTCTGCGCGGGCCTGATGCACACCTGATATATTCCCAGCTAGGCCTCGAACCTCAGCCAGGCGGTACCAAACCATGGGGTCTTGGTTGCGTGATCTGGCTAGTTGGGTGAGTGCTAACCCTGCTTGCTCATATTGATGGTCAAGCCACAGAGTCTCAGCTTGTAAGGACAGGAGAGGGTAATTACCGGGGTTTCGAGCAATAAGGAATGCCAGCTTACTAAGCGCCTCAGCGTATCTTTTATCGGCTATGTCTATTTCAATGGCCGTATAGTTGTAAACTTGGTGGTCAGGGTCCTTCCTTAAGAGAGGTGCCATCACCAATCGCGCCGCGTCGGGGTCACCCATTTTTAAATGGCTCAGCACAAGGCCGTAAAGTGCCGCGTCCTTTTGTTGGGTATTTGCCAGTAATTTTGCATTAAAGCGTTTGATACTATCCTTTGGGTTCTTCGCCATAGCCACTAGTCCTCGGGCTTGTAGCAAATAATAATCATTATGGTCAGGATAGTGGCGCATGGAACTGCCCATTGTTCGGCCTCTCGCATCTGCTATGCGCTTTTCTGTTACTGGGTGAGTTAACAGAAACTCTGGAGCTCGATCACCCGCATATCGAAGTCTCTTCAGCATAGTCTCAAACATATCACCCACTGCGCCTGGGTCTCGCCCAGATTTTTCCATAGTTCGAAGCCCGAACCTATCAGCCTCTTTTTCATTTGAGCGACTGTAACGCAATTGATTGTCTATCGTCATCGCTTGGGTCGCCGCCATTGCCGCCATGCCGGCATCTCCACCAACGGTTGCTGCGAGGACCAGTCCCGCGAGCAATCCCGCTAGACTCAGGGTCGAGGAATTACGCTGCGCCTCAACGCCTCTCGCGAAGTGCCTTTGACTAAGGTGTGCTAGCTCGTGCGCGAGCACTGAAACCATTTGATCCTCGTTCTCAGCGAAGGAAAAAATACCTGTATGGATTCCCACCACGCCGCCAGGAACGGCAAAGGCGTTCATGCTTGGGTTGTTGACAATCACTAACTCAATGCTCGGGTCTTCAAGCTCGCTGTAGGTAGCTAAATTATAGATAAGATTTTCAAAGTAATTTTGCATGAGAGGGTCGTCAAATTCTTGAACTCTACTTCGAAATACTTTTAGCCAGGTGCGTCCTAATTGGTACTCCTGCTGTTTGGATATTATCCCAGAGCTACTGTCCCCCAGGACAGGAAGCTTTATGTCATTGCCCACTGCACTAGTTAATGGCGCGGACATAAAAAGTAGCAGAAACCCAGAAATCGCGAAAAAATCTCTAAGAGGACCTCGCAAATCGTTGAAAATACGGATTAATGTTTTGTTGATCAAAATAGGAATGCACACACGCAAATGACTAACCTCTACCTTAGCGGAAAATGAATAACAATTCGACAATTCAAACGTAAACTGGTTTCATACACGTTCATTAGATTAAAAAAAGACAACTAGGTCACTAAATCTAGTTGTAATGCCGGTCAGGAGCGTAATGAAGAAAATCTTAGATAAATGGTTAGGTCGATACTTTAGTAATGAAGAGGCTGTTCTTTTGGCTGTAATGCTAGCCTTTTTTATGATCTTGACCGCTACAGTTGGTGAGTACCTGGGTCCTGCTTTTGCTGCGCTGATTATCGCATTTTTATTACAGGGCGTAGTCAATGCTTTTGTTCGGGTTGGTGCGTCACAAAGAATGTCTGTAGTTGTGGCTTTCTTGCTATTTTTGATTGGTTTGGTGACTATTTTAGTAGGGCTGGTACCCATTGTTGGTAGACAAATGACTCTGCTTTTAAGAGAGGCGCCCGATATATTGGAGCGGTTACAGGTATTTCTCGCTAGCCTTCCTGAGCGGTATGAAGATTACGTGACGGCTGAGCAGTTTGAAATGATCGGGCTAAGGGTTTCCGAAGAGGTAGCTAACTTAGCAGAGCAAGTGTTGTCATTTTCATTTAGTAGTTTTCCTAGTTTATTTGCCATCGCTCTTTATCTTCTTCTGGTGCCCGTTTTGGTGTTTTTCATGTTACATGACCGAGAAACGCTGGTCACATTTGTGACCAATCTCCTGCCGAAGAAACGACCTGTTATGACATCTATCTGGTCCGAGATGAATGTCCAGTTCGCCAATTATGTCCGAGGCAAGGCTATAGAAATTCTTATTGTTGGTTTACTTTCTTATGCGGCCTTCTTGTTTATGGGGCTTAATTATGCCGCTTTACTCGCTTTGCTCGTCGGTCTGTCAGTTTTAATCCCTTACATAGGCGCGACGGTGGTAACTTTCCCCGTGTTAGTAGTTGCTTATATGCAGTGGGGTTCCTCTTCTGAGTTTTTTTGGCTGTTTATGGTTTATGGCGCTATTCAGGTTTTTGACGGAAATGTTCTTGTTCCTCTTCTGTTTTCAGAGGTGGTTAATTTACATCCTATAGCAATTATTGTTGCGGTTCTTTTGTTCGGTGGTGTCTGGGGGTTTTGGGGTGTGTTCTTTGCTATTCCTTTAGCAACGTTCGTCAAAGCGGTATTCAATGCCTGGCCTGATAGTTCTGCAGATGATTTAGAAAATAGGGTGGGCGAGGAGACTTTTTTTTAAGCCGTTTCACAATGGCTGACGTACAAAAGAACTAGACAACGCAAATGCTCGGCATTAATGTAACTCCATGATTCACGTTATCGAAAAGCCTCAAGAAACGACTATCCAGCTTACTCCAAACCGCTCTGCGAGTTGGGGTGAGACGCGGACCGCTATTTTATATTTGTCAGCATTTATGATGCTTATTGGTGTTGGCTGGCTTATCGCAGGGGTGTGGATGATTCTGCCGTTTGTCTTTTTGGATATTTTAGTATTTTCGTACTTTTTCTATCGCGTTTGTGAGGAAACATACCGAAGACAAGTTATCATTATAGAGTCAAAGACTGTGTATTTTCGATCAGGAATACATCATTTAGGCAATATTAAACGGTTCCAGCGTCCATGTTACCTGGTAATTCATAAGCGTAAATCCCCAAGTCACTTACCGGGCTATTCCTTGGCTGATGATGTTGATATTCAGAGGGTTGGTAGTTTTCTCAATGAAAAGGACCTGGAGGATTTAAGAGAGGCGCTAGGGCGCGTTGGCCTGTTGGAAATTAATCAGGAATGGTGGAAGCCAAAAACGACAGTTAATCGCCTTGATTACTAAAAGTGGTGGTGGTTTATTAGCAATAATTAGATCATATTTGTGTTACTAGTGAGCGCCAATTATTCTCAAATCGTCTAAATTAGTGCGTTTTGTGTAGTATAACTAATCTTTTTTCGATTTATTTTTATTTAAAGTGTATTAGAATCAGGTATTTATGGTAATTGGCTCTCGGTATAGCGCCTTCTTCATGTTTATTTCCACTTAATTTGTAGTTATACTACAAGAAGCTTTTGTTCTTTCCGTTAGTGCCTACTTTTGCCAGTCTTACCTGTGAAAACTAGCACTCGTATGGCCTTACTGATTACCACCTAATTGGACGATATTTATGGATGATTTGGATCCCACTGAAACTCAAGAATGGCTCGACGCATTAGACTCGATTGGGCGCAAGCACGGCGAGGAACGTGCCAGTTATATTCTTAATCAGTTAAATGCTCATGCAACGGAAAGTGGTATTGAGCTTCCGCAGTCAGTGACGACAAATTTCTGTAACACAATTCCTGCGGTTCGTGAGAAGGCCATGCCTGGCGATCTGTTTATGGAACGTCGTATTCGTTCATTAGTGCGATGGAATGCGTTGGCCATGGTGATGCGGGCGAACAGTCAAAGTGAGGGGATTGGCGGGCATATTGCGAGCTTTTCTTCAGCGGCGACGCTTTATGATATTGGATTTAATTATTTTTTCCACGGCCCCGATGGCGATAGTCTTGGTGATTTGGTGTTCTTTCAGGGTCACAGTTCTCCGGGTATGTATGCCCGTTCGTTTCTTGAGGGACGTTTGTCAGCAGAGCAACTCGATAAGTTTCGCCGGGAGGTTGATGGGACGGGTCTGTCTTCATACCCTCACCCTTGGTTGATGCCCGATTATTGGCAGTTTCCAACGGTATCGATGGGCTTAGGGCCCATTCAGGCGATTTATCAAGCGCACGTTATGCGCTACCTTTCGGCGCGAGGATTGGTTGCTCGTGGTGAGCGGAAGGTCTGGGCGTTCTTGGGTGATGGGGAATGTGATGAGCCTGAGACTCTCGGTGCGATCTCTCTCGCTGGAAGAGAAGGGCTAGAAAACCTTATTTTTGTGATTAACTGTAATCTTCAGCGCCTTGACGGGCCTGTGCGTGGTAACGGAAAGATTATCCAAGAATTGGAAGGCCAATTTCGAGGCGCAGGCTGGAATGTTATCAAGGTAATATGGGGGCGGCACTGGGATGCACTTTTAGAGAGAGATAAGAGTGGTTTACTCTTGCAACGAATGAATGAAGTGTGTGACGGAGAGTTACAAAACTATAAGTATAATGGTGGTGCCTATACCCGGCAGCACTTTTTTGGAAAGTACCCAGAGCTTTTAGAGTTAGTCAAAGATATGACTGACGATCAAATCATGAGTCTTAATCGTGGTGGGCATGATCCCTATAAAGTTTATGCTGCATATTCTGAAGCGGCTGACAATAAGGGTAGCCCAACCGTTATTTTAGCGCATACAGTTAAAGGCTATGGTCTTGGCGATGGCGGGCAGGCAGCCAATGATACTCATTCGGTCAAAAAGCTAGATATCGAAAATTTAAGACGATTCAGAGACCGCTTTGGTATTCCAATCTCTGATGATCAGCTTGAAACAGTTCCTTATTATCGGCCCGCAGAGGGTAGTCCAGAACTGACCTATATGAAACGTAGGCGAGATACTTTGGGTGGCCCATTGCCCTCACGTAAATCCGACTTCGATGCTATGCCTGTGCCTGCATTAAGTGAGTTTGATAAGCAGTTAGCCAGCAGTGGAAAACGAGAGATTTCGTCGACCATGGCCTTTGTCCGCGTTCTATCCAGTTTGGTAAAAGATAAAGATATTGGTCAATATGTAGTGCCAATTGTGCCGGATGAGGCTCGAACCTTCGGTATGGAAGGTATGTTTCGCCAGCTAGGTATTTATACCTCAGCTGGGCAAAAGTATGTGCCTCATGATCGAGAGCAAATCATGTATTACAAAGAGGACAAAAAAGGCGTAATCCTCGAGGAAGGTATTAATGAAGCGGGTGCGATGTCTGCTTGGTTGGCGCTAGCTACGTCCTACAGTACAAGCTCTCGACCGATGATCCCGTTTTATATATTTTACTCGATGTTTGGTTTTCAGCGTATTGGAGATCTGGCTTGGGCCGCGGGTGATAGCCAAGCGCGAGGCTTCTTGATTGGTGCTACTGCTGGAAGAACAACGCTCAACGGAGAGGGTTTGCAGCACCAAGACGGGCATAGTCTTATACTGGCAAACACCATTCCTAACTGTAAGAGTTATGACGCTACCTTTAGCTATGAACTCACAGTGATTATTCAAAATGGTCTCAAGCGAATGTTTGAGGACAAAGAAAACTGTTTTTACTATCTAACCACCATGAATGAAAATTATGCCCACCCAGCAATGCCTGAAGGCGTCGAAGACGGGATTGTTAAAGGCGGCTATGCCCTTGTTCAATCACCTGACCAAAACGCTAAGAAGGTTATCCTGATGGGGGCAGGCACTATTTTAAATGAGGTGCTAGCTGCCGCAGTACTCCTTAAAGAGAAGTTTTCTATTGAGTCGGACATTTGGAGTCTTACCAGTATCAATGAGCTAGTCCGGGAAGGGCAAGCTATCGACCGTTGGAATCTTTTACATCCCACTGACACTCCCAAACAGAGTTATATTACGAGTCAGTTAGGCGTGATTGATGCACCGGTAGTTATTGCCACTGACTATATGAAAGCCTATGCGGAGCAATTGCGCAGATATATTCCAGGTACTCTTCATGTTCTTGGAACTGACGGCTTCGGACGCAGTGATAGCAGAGAGACCTTGCGACGATTTTTCGAGGTAGATCGCTATTTTATAACGATTTCCGCATTGAAGGGGTTGTCCGATAACGGACAAATAGAGGCGTCAGTAGTCTCCGACGCTATAGCAATGTTTTCAATCGACCCAAATAAACCTAACCCGCTTTATCTCTAAATATTGGTTATCGAGGTCGGACTGGGTTAGCATGAATTAGTTATGTATGAGGAATATTGAGTGTCTATAAAAACTGTAGTAGTTCCAGATCTTGGCGGGGCAGAGTCCGTCGATGTTATTGAATTGAGTCTGGCAATAGGAGATAGCGTCGAGTTAGAGGGCTCCTTACTGGTTCTAGAATCCGACAAGGCTACCATGGATGTGCCTAGTCCTTTTGATGGGAAACTGGTGAAGTACCTAGTGTCAGAAGGTGATACCGTCAAGGTTGGCGATGCGATCGCTGAACTTGAGACAACGAGTAATGTTAGCGATGCTCCAGAGCAGGCAGAGGTGTCTCCAGTAGATGAAGTATCTGTGACTGTTCCAATTGAGCCTCCGGCAGAGATCAGCCAATCTAATTCTTCCAAGAATCGATCAGAGGGTGAAAATAAGCCCGAGTTAGAAATGATTGTCGATCATGAAGTGGTTGAGCAAAATGAACTTGATCAAAGCGATGTCTATGCCGGTCCCGCGGTTAGAATGTTGGCAAGGGAGCTTGGTGTGCAGCTGGACGTCGTTAGTGGCAGTGGACCGAGAGGGCGAGTTTTACGAGAAGATGTAAACGATTATGTCAAAGCTATGCTCTTGGATGGCCCGACATCAAATCAAGGGGCGGCATCAGGTATTCCTGATGTACCGATTATTGATTTTAGTCAATTCGGTGATGTTGATACCGTTAAGATGAGCAAAATCCAAAAGTTAACTGCGGCAAACATGCAGCGTAATTGGCTAAACGTTCCGCATGTAACTCAGTTTGATGAAGCTGATATCACGGAGATGGATAGTTTCCGTAAGTCACTTAAATCTGAAAGCGACGCTCGTGGGGTTCGCATTTCGCCAGTAGCATTTTTGATTAAAGCCATCGCCATTGCTCTGCAGGAAAATCCTATATTTCTTCGATCACTTGCTGGAGATGGAGAACACTTTATTCAAAAGCACTATATCAATGTCGGTATGGCAGTGGATACGCCAAGGGGTTTAGTTGTCCCGGTTATTCGCGACGTTACTAATATGGGTTTATGGGATATTGCAACAGCGGTGACCGAGTCGGCTGTCAAGGCACGTGACGGTAAGTTGAAGCCTTCTGATATGCAGGGAGGTTGCTTTACCCTATCCAGCTTAGGCGCTATTGGCGGGAATGGGTTTACGCCGATTGTCAATGCACCCGAAGCTGGAATACTAGGAGTGTCCAACGCTAAGATACAACCTGTTTGGGACGGCCAGTCTTTTCAGCCTCGACTGATGCTGCCGCTAGCGCTCTCATATGATCATCGACTAGTAAACGGCGGAGATGCGGGTAGATTTATGACTCAGATCGTAAAGCTATTAAGTGATATTAGACATTTAGCGCTTTAATTTATTAGGCTTTTAAGGAGGCTAAAATGCAGTTTTTACACACTATGGTCCGCGTTTCAAATGTTCAATCATCACTGGCTTTTTATTGTGATGCGCTGGGGATGGTCGAGGTGTCGCGTTATGATGTTGAGAAAGGTCGTTTTACTCTTATTTTTTTAGCGGCTCCGGATGATTCCGAAACGGCCAGGACCAAAGATGCACCCTTAATCGAGCTGACGCACAACTGGGATCCAGAGCCCTATATTGGTGGCAGAAATTTCGGGCACTTAGCGTTTCGAGTTCATGACATTTATGCGTCCTGTGCACGCTTGGCCGAACATGGAGTGCTTGTTAATCGTCCTCCAAGAGATGGGCGTATGGCATTTGTCCGGTCTCCGGATGGCATCTCAGTTGAACTACTTCAAGCGGGAGAGCCGCTAGCTCCTGTCGAACCATGGTTATCAATGGAAAATACTGGCCAGTGGTAGCCTGCTCTTGGTTGTTTAGGCTTTTTTGAAGGGCAGCATTTGACTTGCCTGCTCTATGTGCGCATCAATGGCAACGCCTTCTTCGGTAAGAAAACGAGCAATAGCTTTTTGAAACTCTGGGTGGCGAATCCAATGGAGCGAATGGGTCTTTATGGGCTCAAAGCCTCTCACCAGTTTATGTTCACCCTGAGCACCGGCATCGTAACGCTTAAGGCCCATCTCGATTGCAAACTCAATACCACGATAGTAACAAAGCTCAAAATGCAGAAAGGGAAACTCTCCAAGACTTCCCCAGTACCGACCGTAGAGAGAATCACTGTCAAACAAATAGAGCGCGCATGCTATTGGCTTGCCATCTTGTGTTGCGACTGACATGGCAATTTGCTCGGGCATTCCAGTGGCAATACTTTCAAAAAATGCCTGAGTCAAGTACCCACGTGTCCCATTGCGTTTGGCATAAGTTCGTTCGTAAAGTTGGTAAAATAACGCCCAAATTTCAGCGCTGATTGCTGCACCTAAGAGTACCTCTACTTCAATGTTTTGCTTTAGTATCTCGTCCCTTTCTTTTCTTATCATTTTCCGTTTGCGAGAGGTCATTGCGCCAAGATAGTCATCAAAGCATTGATAATCTTTGTTAAGCCAATGATATTGGACACCTGTGCGCTTTAGGAGGCGAGGATCATCAAACAGCTTTAAATCATTATCTTCAGGAAACAAAATATGCCAACTAGAGGCGTCGGTGTCCTCGGCGATACTGATCACTTCATCAATAATTTGGCGACAATGTTGCTGGCTAATAGGGTTGTTAGAGCGGAGTCGACTTCCCGTAGACGGAGTGAATGGAACGGCAGTGACTAATTTCGGGTAATACTCCAAACCATTCTGATGATATGCATTTGCCCATGCATGATCGAAAACATACTCCCCCATTGAGTGATCTTTTAAATACAGCGGCATGAAACAGCCAGTGTCTCCGTCATCCAGCGTCAGATGAATAGGTTGCCAGCCAGACTCACTACAGGCGCTGCCACTCTCTTCGAGAGCCTTAAGAAAAGTTTCTCTTAAAAATGGATAGGGGAGAGCACTCATGTAGGGTCCTGTATATGTTCGTAGTATCTATCTTATGTTTATAAATAATATCGGGTTCGAAAAATGAACACTATTTTAAAATGACTCCGACAATCTAACAATTTTTACGTAACCAAGCCCTATTATGATCACATAATCTCTACTAAAGGGACTAATGTATGCCGGCTAAACTCTTATGGGAAAGATCAGTCTGTCTTGATATCGAGTTAATGAAACAATAGTGCTGGTTTATGGGCGATTAGATGATTTTTTGTGAATATATTCCTTCTATTTTTACGAGTTCGAAACCCTTTGAGGTATCATAGCAAAATTCGCTAGAACTGAAAGCCAAGTTATCAATGGAGATTTTATATGATTATTAAGCCTCGCGTTCGCGGCTTCATGTGCGTTACTAGCCACCCATCAGGTTGTGAGCAAAACGTACTAAATCAGATTAATTATATTAAGAGCCAAGCGTCTATCGTCGCGCCCAAAAGGGTCCTGGTGATAGGTAGTTCAACAGGCTACGGACTCTCCGCTAGAATTACTGCAGCCTTTGGTGCTGGAGCCTCTACATTGGGCGTGTTCTTTGAAAAGCCAGGTTCAGATCGCAAGCCTGGGACTGCCGGCTGGTACAACAGCGCTGCGTTCCACAAACAGGCCGAAAATGAGGGTCTATATGCCAAAAGTATCAATGGAGATGCATTTTCAGATGGGGTCAAGCAGAGAGTGATCGAGACGATTGCTAAGGATTTAGGCCAAATTGATCTAGTTATTTATAGTCTAGCAGCGCCGAGACGGCAGCATCCCAAGACGGGGGAAATATTTAATTCTACTCTAAAGCCTGTGGGAAAGAGCATCACCATGCGAGGAATCAATACGGACAAAGAGGTTATTCAGGAATTTAGTTTAGAGGCTGCGTCGGATCAAGAAATTTCTGACACGGTGGCGGTAATGGGTGGCGAAGATTGGCAAATGTGGATGGATGCCCTATCGGACGCAAACGTTCTAGCCCCTGGTGCAAAAACCACTGCTTTCACTTATATCGGTGAGAAGATGACCTGGGATCTCTATTGGGATGGAACGATCGGTCAGGCGAAAAAGGACTTGGACAATAAAGTGTTTTCAATCAGAGAAAAACTCGCATTGAGTGCGGGTGATGCTCGGGTATCGGTACTTAAGGCTGTGGTAACTCAGTCGAGTTCAGCCATACCAATTATGCCACTTTATTTGTCTATATTATTTAAGGAGATGAAAATTGATGGAAGTCATGAGGGTTGCATAGAGCAGCTTTACCGACTTTTTACCGAGGGTCTATATTCGGATAATCCTCGGTTGGATGGAGAGGGTAGGTTGCGCATGGATGAGCGAGAGATGCGTGCTGATGTGCAGGCTAAAGTAGCAGAATCATGGGCTAAAATTTCCACTGAAAACCTTAACCAGCTAACCGATTTTGCTGACTACAAGCATGAGTTTTTATCGCTGTTTGGGTTTGGTGTTGCTGGCGTAGATTACGATCAAGAGGTCGCTTCTGAGGTACCCATTAATAACCTGATAGAAGGCTCAACCCTTGGTTAATAAAACCTCCAAGGCGACGAAATTTAGTCTCAAGTTACTTCATCCTCGTCACTGGTTACTTTGGCTTGGCTTCTTGGTTTGGCGGCTAATTACTGCCTTACCGTTTCCTATTTTGTTGCTTTTAGGAAAGGGTATTGGGTTAGCGGTTTTCTCGTTCAAAAGCCGCCGAAAGACAATTGCGAAACGAAATATTGAGGTCTGTTTTCCGACATTGACCGTTAATGAACAGCACGAGATGTTGCGGAATAATTTCATTAATACTGGTATTGCCTTTATGGAGATTGGCATGGCTTGGTGGTGGTCCTCTCGTCGTTTGGCGAAACTACTTAGCTTCGAAGGGCTTGAACATCTCAAGGCAGTACCTGAGGGTCGAGGTACCATGTTGTTAGGTATTCACTATACGACGCTTGAGATTGGAGGGGCTGCCGTTTCTATGGTAACGCAAATGGACGGTATGTATCGAGCACACGGCAATCCAGTGTTTGATTACATACAGGCGTCTGGTCGAGTCTCTAAAGGGAAAGGCGACACTGTTGTCTTTGAGCGGAGAGATGTGAGGGGCAGCATGAAGGCACTCAAACAAGGCCGAACCCTTTGGTATGGGCCTGATCAAGATTATGGCTTGGGGCAGGGGCTTTTTGCACCATTCTTCGGTATTTCAGCCGCTACTGTTTATGCCACAGCTCGATTCGCTGATAAGACTGGGGCTGCCGTTGTTCCATTTAATCATATAAGGTTACCCGGATCGCGAGGTTATAAAATAAGTTTTCACCCCGCGCTTGAATCATTCCCCAGTGGTGATGATTTAGTCGATGCGACACGTATTAATAAGCTCATTGAAAAATTTATTTTACTGCAGCCTGATCAATATCTTTGGGTGCATCGGCGATTTAAAAATCGTCCTGAGGGCGATCCTGATATCTACAATTTAGCCAGTAAGGTTCGCAAATGAATGAGTCCATTCAAAAAAATGAGTTTTGCTTGTGCGTGCGCATAGGCGTAAGTACCATGTCCACGCAAGAGCTATTGCCATCTCGGAGGAAAAAGTGATTATTGGAAGTATTGTCGCCTTAGTTACGCCTATGCATTCAGGTTCCTTAGCCATAGATTGGAGCTCTCTAGGGGCTCTAGTTGAGTGGCATATCGCTGAGGGTACCAATGCGATTGTTGCCGTTGGGACTACAGGCGAGTCAGCGACCTTGAGTGTCTCAGAGCATGCCAGTGTGATTGAATTTATTGTCAAAAAGGTCGCTGGTAGGGTGCCAGTGATAGCTGGAACAGGTGCCAACTCAACTGCAGAGGCAATCCATCTTACTCAGACTGCAAAGGAAGTTGGTGCTGATGCCTGTTTACTGGTGACGCCCTACTACAATAAACCGACACAAAGTGGTCTTTATCAGCACTTTAGAGCTATTTCTGAAGCTGTTGATATAGATCAAATTCTTTACAATGTTCCTGGTAGAACAGCATGCGATATGATCCCAGATACCGTGATAGCGTTGAGCAATCTGATTAATATTATTGGTATCAAAGAGGCTACAGGAGATCTATCTCGCGTACCTGTGTTACTAAGGGACTGTGCTGATGGCTTCGCTGTATACTCAGGGGATGATGCAACAGCTCGAGAGCTTATGCAGATGGGGGGGCATGGTGATATTTCTGTCACCGCGAACGTTACACCCAAATTGATGTCTGAAATGTGTACAGCGGCAATGGGTGGCAACTTCGAGCGGGCAAAAGAGCTCGATCTGGTTCTATCCGATTTGCATTCTGGTCTTTTTGTTGAGGCCAATCCTATTCCGGTAAAGTGGGCAGTTAGCCAGATGGGTATGATAGAAAACGTACTGAGACTCCCTATGACTAGTCTCAGCAAGGAACACTTAACTACCGTTAGCCAAGCCATGCTGGTTGCTGGTGTTATTTAACTTATCGCTTAATTAAAAGGCCTTTCGTAAATATGAAAATGCTGTCAGCTACTATTGTTATTGTCTTCTCAGTTAATTTAGCGGGTTGTGGGTGGCTCGGATTGAAGGATCGCAGCAGCGATTACCTTCTTTCTGAGGAAACAGAACCTACGCATATACCTCGCGAACTGAGTACAAGCTCTGTGGGCCAAATCTATCCGATTCCGGCTATAGAGACATCGTCAGAGCAACTGGTTTCGTTTGATGTGCCGAGACCGCAGCCTGCCTCGGTGAACACTTTTGAGCAATTAGTTAAAATCCAAAGCTTTGATGAGGGACGTTGGGTGCTGATCAATATCTCTCCTAGCGAGCTGTGGCCACGGCTAAGAAATGTTTTGAATCGTAATGGTGTTCCTTCGGCCTTAGCCCGTGGTTCATCGGGATTAATCGAAACTGTGTGGGTCACTTTCAGCTCCGATGAGGACAACTCTCATAGATTTAGGTTTAACGTCTCTCCTGGCGTGCAAGTAGAGAGCACCGAAATCGCTATTATCCACAATCAGGCTGTGCGAGGGGCGGAAGAGGACGCAGTCTGGCCAACGGTATCAGACAGTGATCAGCGAGAACTCGACATGTCAACGTTGGTTGCCAATGATCTGGCTGGTGCAAATGATTTTGCAAGCGTTTCCCTCTTAGCTCAAGATATTGGTGGTGCGTCAAAGGTAGAAATTATATCCCCTGAGGTAGCCGATCCATTTATTCGTTTAAAGCTTGGCTTTGATCGTTCATGGGCGTCCGTGGTTTACTCCCTAAACAAAGGTGGGTTTTCTACGATTGATAAGAACCGTTCAGAGGGAATCTTTTACGTCAATTACACGGAGCCTAGCAGCGCTGAGATAGGCTTTTTTGGTCGTATCTTCGGTGGTAGTGACGAGCCGGATATTATTGAAACGAACTATCGCGTTCTCGTTGAAGCGGTAGGATCTGACGTTGAAGTGAAAATTGTTGATGCCTTGGGTGATAGTGTTAAGAGGGCGGAGGTATCCAGATTGCTGGCGATTTTGCGAAGCAACTTGTCGTAGAGTCTCTAGATAATGCGTTTCGCCTCTCTCGGCAGTGGTAGCAAAGGTAACTCGACAATCGTTGTATCAGGACTAACCTCAATTTTGGTTGACTGCGGTTTTGGTATTCGTTCGATTTGCGCAAGGCTACTTGCGCGTAATGTAGACCCTAAAACGCTCACGGCAATACTGATTACCCATGAGCATAGTGACCATTGGAGGGGCGTAGAGGCTCTCTCTGCGAAATTTGGTATCCCAGTTTATCTATCTGCTGGTTGTTTTAAAGCGCGCAATCTTTCCCCTGGATCTAACAACTTTAACATTATAGATAGCCATACTGCCTTTGATTTGGGTCAGTTTACTGTTACACCAGTCCCCGTTCCTCATGACGCCAGAGAGCCCATTCAATACATGCTAAGTGACGGTGCTTTGCGTCTTGGTATTTTGACAGACCTTGGGCACTACACGCCCCATGTCATCTCGATTTATTCCAAATGCCATGGCCTATTACTTGAATCTAACTACGATGAAGAGATGCTCGCTACAGGCCCTTACCCGCAATTCCTAAAGGATAGAGTCAGCGGCTTGTTCGGACATCTCAGTAACCGGCAGGCTTTAGATCTACTAAAAAGCTTAGACTTATCACAGCTGCAAACGTTAGTACTAGGCCATATCAGTGATAAAAATAATCACCCCGATATTATCTCAAAGGTGCTGGCCAGTGCGGACCTAGGCGGGGCGACAATAACATTTGCTGGGCAAGATATTGGAAGTGAGTGGCAGGATCTGAAGCCTACACTTGAATGTGGCTGAGATTCCTGTATCGCTATCCTTGTTTTAGGTTTAGGTCAAGGTTAATAGTCTTTTTTTCCACAGATACCGGTTTGTTATGCAACCTTGCGTTAGGTAACGGCTGTAAGTCATTGATTGTTGCCACGAGTCACGCTATGTCATTGATTTATATGCATTTTTATAAATGGTTAAAAAGTAACCAATCTAACTAGGCGGTATGTTTTTTAGGGATTTAAGCAACGAATCCAAGGTTAATCCACAAAGTTATCCACAGAAATTGTGAATAACTTTTGGCCGGTTATGCGGGTAAAGTCACTTCTTATAAGCGTTAAAAGTTACTCACAAGTGTTAGATAGTAACGATTTTATGCTACCCCGGTTGCGCAGTTGCGTCAGATCATCACAGTCTATATTCGCATTGTTGTTTAGATCTGCCAGAGTGAGTTTGTCGAGTAATAGAAGGGGAGCTATACCCTCTAAACTGTTATTCTTCAGCCTTACTTCTGATAGGTAAAAAAACTGTTGTATGCCGTCTAGTTTTTCTATGCCGGCATAACTACAATCTAGTATTTTTAACATTTTAGGATCGGTGATTTTTTGATGCACTATGGTGTGCTTAATACAATTTCTTAATGCGTTATCGATAATCTTTTTACTTTGATATAAAGCGACGGGAGTTATGATAGATTTATTATTAAACGTAACGGCATAATCAGCACATCCGGATATTAGGTAAATCATTAATATTATGAACCCATATCTCATTATAGTTATCCTTGCTCACATGGCCTTTAAATGACACTGAATATTAACATACCAAATATAGCTGTTTGTTGCCAAATAGCGGAACATTTACCTAAAGCAGAACGTTTAGCTTACAGATTAGGTATTCCCTTGCTGAGCGAGCTGAAAAGTAAGGACAGCGGGACTATTAGTGTTAGTGGGCAAGAAAATCAAGACTATAGATTACTAGTAGATGATGCAGGTATTGCGTTATATCCAAGTGATCTAAGGTTACATGGGCCTATTAGGGTTGACTTTAATACTGGAGCCAATAGCCACCGCCGTAAATTTGGTGGGGGAAATGGACAAGCGATCGCAAAGGCAGTCGGGGTGTCGGGGCGATTTTCTCCTAAGGTGCTAGACCTTACTGCTGGATTAGGGGGGGATGCCTTCGTTTTAGCCTCATTGGGCTGTGATGTGCGTCTGTTTGAGCGCAATCCAGTCATATCCTGTCTATTAGAGGACGGCATCAAAAGAGCGATGCTGGCCAGCCAAGATGACCCTGAGCTGCATGAGGTGATGCAACGTTTTACATTTATCGAAGGTGATTCAAATAAGGCTGTTAATGCTATGTCCGAGGAGGAAAAACCGGATGTGATATACCTTGACCCAATGTTTCCTCACCGAAAGAAGTCAGCGAAGGTTAAAAAGGAAATGCAGGCCTTTCAAAACATTGTTGGTGGAGACGAAGATGCTGGCTCACTGCTTGAGAAGGCTGTGGGTGTTGCTCGTTATCGAGTCGTTGTAAAAAGGGCTACCAATGCTGAGTTTCTTGCCGGTTTAAAGCCAACCTATTCTCTGACGGGTAAAAGTACACGTTTTGATATTTTCGCGGCGCGTAAAATACCTTCTTAGCGAGGCCTCCTCATCACCAGGTAATTACCGACAACTGCCAGTAGGAACCCACAAGCAGCCATAGTAGTCCACTGGTAGTCTTCGAAAATTGTTGATAGGCCAATGGCTACAAAGGGTATCATTAGCGCACCGTAACTGGCCTTCTCAGGGCCAATAATTACCATCAACTTCAAGTAGGCACCAAATGCTAATATAGTGCCGAATATGGATAAATAGATGAGAGACATGGTGTATTCGACACTATAGTCAAATGTGAAGGGAGTCCCAGTGAGTAATGCTATTATGCTTAACGCACCTGCGCCATAAAGCGTGGACCAAGCGTTAATTCTCCACACTGAGTGACCTAGCATACCACTGCGTGTTGCCGCCATATTTCCCAGCGAGGCACTAAAAACAGCAGTCAAGGCTAAACCAAACCCTTTTAAAGCATTTTCACCGGAGTTAGCATTACTCAATTCGGGTGAGAAAAGTAAGTACAGTCCGCACAAACCCACAAGCCCACCAAGCGCGGTATTCCGCTCAATAGGGCGGTTTAAAAAAATACGTCCATTGATGAGATTAAAAAAGACAATCAGTGAAAAAATAACGGCGATGATACCACTCGTTAAAAACATCTCAGACATGTAGATAAACCAGAAATTTACTCCAAAACTCAAGACCCCTTGAATCATAAAGAAAACGTGATCTAGCCGAGTGGCACGTAGAGTTACACCTAAAAACCTGCAAATACAAAAAAGTAGCACAGAGGCCAGTGCCATCCGATATATGACTGATATGATCGGGTCAACAGTTCCAAGCTGAAAGGTGATTACTAGCCAGGTAGACCCCCAGATGGCGACAGTTGAGAGATATAAGAGAGTTGTTTGATAGTTCATTTGTATCGTTACCGTAGATTTAACCCAATAAAATATTTAACACAGTAGCTGTGACACAATTTTGTGATAAATCTTAGTTAGTTTGTTCAAATCTTCAGTAGACACATGCTCATCAACACGGTGAATACTACTATTTAGAGGCCCTAACTCAACTACTTCGGTCCCTAGCGGCGCAATAAATCGTCCATCAGAGGTACCACCCGCCGTAGATAGTAACGTTTTGAGACCGGTGACCTCCTCTATACATTGCGAGGTGACATCGACTAACAACCCAGTGTCGGTTAAAAATGGTTGTCCATTTAGTCTCCATTCCATGCTGTAATTAAGTTCGTATTTATCCAAAATATCTTCAACACGCTGACGTAGCTGTGTCTCAGTACTTTCAGTGGAGAACCGAAAATTAAATAGCACCTTTATGTCTCCCGGTATAACGTTGGTTGCGCCGGTACCACTGGAGATATTTGATATCTGAAAAGAGGTTGGTGGGAAATATTGGTTTCCGTCATCCCAGACTTCATTAATCAATTCGTTAATTGCGGGGTTAGCCGAATGAATCGGGTTCAATGCCAGGTGAGGGTAGGCAACATGTCCCTGCAAACCTCTTATGGTCATCGTGCAACCGAGCGATCCTCGCCGACCATTTTTAATCGTATCTCCACATTGTTGAGAGCTTGAGGGCTCACCGACCAAACACCACTGGGGAATTATATTATGCTCTTGAAGCCATTCAACAACACGTGCAGTGCCATTAACTGCAATGCCTTCTTCATCACTGGTTATCAAAAAAGCCAGTCTACCGGGATGCTCAGGATATTCCGCCACAAATTGCTCTGCTGCGACTACCATCGCGGCAAGAGAGCCTTTCATGTCAGCGGCTCCACGTGCGTAGAGCAGACCATCTTTTACAACTGGAGTGAACGGAGGGTTTGTCCATTGCTCGGAGGGACCCGTCGGAACGACATCAGTATGCCCGGCGAAACAAAAAATAGGCCCTTCGCTGCCATGTACAGCCCAGAAATTATCGACATCTTCAAATTTTAACCGCTCAACACTAAACCCGCATGCTATTAGACGGTTTAACATTAATTCCTGACATCCAAAATCAAATGGCGTTACAGACGGCCTGGACGCAAGATCCATGGCCAATGCCACGGTAGGAGAGTTAACGATCATTATTTTTCCCTACGTTTACGAGTCGCTATTGTAATGTGCAAAACACTCTGCGGCTATATAACCCTTAACAGGTTTTTGTTTTAATAACGGTTTAAATAAGTGTAACAATGATATGACAATGTCTAATGGCAGTGACCGTAATTTTGATGACTTAACCGAAAAATTTTCCCGCAAAGTATACGGAGGGTTAAAAGGTGATGTCAGACTTGCCGTTATTTGGAGAGATTTATTATCGGTGATGCCAGCAATTAATAGTTCACAGCCAATACGAGTACTTGATGTTGGTGGCGGTCTTGGTCAAATGTCCGTGAGGCTTGCAGAGCTTGGACATCATGTCACTTATAACGACGTATCTTTGAATATGTCAGCTGTAGCTAAACAATCAGCCAATAAAGCGGGTGTAGAAAATTCAATTATCTGGTGCCAGTGTCCCTACCAGGATCTGGATCCGCAACGATTAGGGCAGTTCGACTTAATACTGTGTCATGCGATGATGGAATGGTTGGATAAGCCGCAGGACTTACTTGCTGAATTGTTGAGGCATCTTTCGAGCAACGGTATCATCTCGCTGACATTTTACAACCACAACGCTCTGGTATACCGAAATTTAATTCGAGGTAATTTCAAAATGCTTGAGTCGGCGTTCAAAGCTGACAAGGGAAGCCTAACCCCTCATACACCATTTCAGCCTGAGCTGATCAAGAGCTGGTCAGAGAAGCTCGATTTAAGGCTGGTTAAGTCTTCCGGCATAAGAGTCTTCCATGATTATGTAACAACCGTTAGGGGAGGCCATACTAGCGCTGAGGCAGTCATTGAGACTGAGCTAGTATATTCAGAGATGGAGCCATTTAAATGGCTGGGTCGATATATGCACTTTATATTAACAAGTAATAACGCGCAGACGCCGCAACTCGAAGAGAGATTAAGTGACTGAGCCCAGTTAGTTAAGCTAATCTATCTTTTGCGGCATTTATCTTAGCCGCCAGGTAGTCGCTTCCACCCCGGTCGGGATGCAAGCGTTGGACCAATCGTTTGTGCGCTTTGATCACTTCTTCCTTTGATGCGGTCTGATCAAGACCCAAGACTTCATATGCCTCACTCTCCGAAAGGCCATTGAAACTCTCGGCATTGAAACCATCTTCGTTCTGCTGGCCTGCATTCCCTCGACGCATTCTATAGGCATATAAAAGAGCATATGACTCGCGGTCAATGTCTTTTAACTGAGTGGCTATACTTTCCAGCTGTTCATCGCTAAGTTCCGACAACTTTTTACCAGCCAGGTCACCAATAAGGACTTCCCCATCCATTTGTGAGTTAGAAAAGTTAATAGTGACGTTGAGCGATTTAGTTTTAAATTGCGATGGACTAGTCTTGAATCGACCTAAGAGCCGAAGTATTGGCAACGCTCGGAACCCAAACGCAAGAACCGTTTTGCCCAATGGTATCAAAGCCGCTAATCCAGCCCCGACCCAATGCATTCGCCCAGATATAACAAGTATGACGGATATAGATAATACCGCCCAAAAAGCGCTACGCCAGAGGAAAGGCCGCTTTCTCTCAGTTGGTAGCCTTTTGACGGTTGACCACCAATACCAAACAATAAAAATAAGACCGACAAGCAATATGAGACGAGGCATAGATATTTACAACTCCGGTAGTAAAACCTTAACAGGCGGCCCTAATCCTAGTTCAATACAGAGGGCCATTCAACCAAAAAACCCGGCAGCCAATTACCTGTTTTTTAAAACGTCCCTAAGTTTATCGGCCATCCCTAAAATACTAGCCTCGGTGGTTTCCCAGTCGATACACGCATCAGTGACCGAAACGCCATAAGCCATGTCATCTGGATTACTGGAAAGCTTTTGATTGCCGCCGTTGAGGTGACTTTCAACCATTGCTCCGATGATAGATGTATTGCCCTCCAGAATTTGATTGGCCACGTTCTCGAGGACTAGAGGCTGTAGATTATGATCCTTATTGGAGTTGGCGTGACTGCAATCAACCATAATATTAGGTGTTATCCCTTCAGCGATCAGTTCATGTTCGCAAATCGAAACACTAACAGAATCATAATTTGGCTTACCGTTTCCTCCGCGCAATACCACATGGGCGTATGGGTTTCCTTTAGTGGTGATCACAGAGACTTTGCCATCTGAATTAATGCCTAAAAATCGGTGAGGACTAGCGACTGACTGGAGTGCGTTAATGGCTACGGTTAGACTACCGTCGGTGCCATTTTTAAACCCGACTGAGGACGACAGTCCTGACGCCATTTCACGGTGAGTTTGCGACTCTGTGGTGCGGGCACCAATTGCCGACCAGGCAATTAGATCTTGCATGTATTGAGGTGAGATAGGATCCAGCGCTTCAGTTGCAGTTGGTAATCCTATTTCTAAAATATCATGCAGCAGCTGACGACCAATATGCAGGCCGTCGGTAATTTTGAAAGAGTCATTCATAAAGGGATCATTTATTAACCCTTTCCAACCCGTTGTGGTCCTGGGCTTCTCAAAATAGACACGCATAACGATCAACAAAGTATCGCTTACTTTGTCGGCCAAGACCTTCAGTTTTTTTGCATACTCATGAGCAGCGCCAAGATCATGGATCGAACAGGGCCCTACGACCACAAAAACTCGATGATCTTTGCGCTCTAAAATATTTTCGATAGCTTTTCGGCCACTGGCGATTGTTTCACGAGCAACATCCGATATAGGAATCTCACGCTTTAGCTCAGCAGGGGTCACCAGAATTTCTGGTTGCTCGATATTAATGTTTTCTACAGCTTTACGATCCATTATTGGATTTCCTGACAGAGTTTGAATTTTGGAGAACGCTATTGTACTGAAAACGAAACGTTTTTGAAGACTATTCCTCAGTTACCTGACTAAACAGTCCGATCTGCGGAAAATATAGCCCGCAGCGAACGGGCTCTGAACCAATTTTGTTATACAGGCCAACATAATGATTAAGCTGGCCTTTGTAGTAATTGATTTGCCTCTGCTCAAAGTCTTCGGTCGTTTCGTGTTGGTCTGGACGCGTAAATTTGTAATCAATAATCCAGCGAATACCATTATCAATAAATGTCCTATCGATGATTGATATTCCAGTAGATTCGCCATCACTACGCACATAACTAAGTGACTGCTCACAGCATGCCTGGGCATGATCGTTCAGAATCCACTGGCCATTACTGTCATTCACAGTATGCATAATAGCGTTCGACAGATCGTTGAGCTCCTTCTTGGTGGCAAGGATTCCTAATTCCTGAAGTTGGGCTCGCCAGCTGATGGGTAATTTTTGTAACCTCCCAATAGGCCATGCCGCAAGACCTTCATTGGCCAGTTGCTTTAAGCTCCTGTGCAGAACGGTACCAAGATGCCGGGCTCTTATGGATAAATCATTTTCGCTAGATAAAAATGTATCGCTCGTTTTAGCACCTGGCTGGCTCAGTAGGGCATGCTTCTCTATGTTTGGTGTGACAAATTCCGCCGGTAGTCTCCGTATATGCTCTAGTTTACGCTGTCCGTCGTTCAGTAATTTATCCTCACTTACATCAGTGCTTGTTACATCGAACCCTCCTAATGCAATAGTGTCAGCAATGGGTTGCCAGATAGCATGAAGCAAGCTAGTTTTAGTCGGGATGTTCCAGCCCTCTTTTTTACCCGGTATCAATTTCGCGCAGAGATATAATTTTTTGATGGCGCGAGTTGCCGCAACATAAAGTACCCGAGTATCTTCTAATCTGGTCTTTACGCTAGATTCGTATTTAAGATAAGCATAAACGGGGTCATCCTCTTCATCATGGGCCCCTAAGGGAGCCATAATTAATGACGATTGGTTGTCCTCAGAAATAATCTTTTGCCAGCGTAGTAGAGGCTTTTTATCTGACGGCGATTTAGTGCCTAACGATGGCAAAATGACATGATCAAACTCTAAGCCTTTTGATTTATGTATTGTCATGATCTGGATTTTAGAGCCAGATTGCACCTCAGCGCTATAATGGGGTGATGGATTAGCATAGAGTTTTTCAACGGCCACTTCGAAACCTGACCAGTCCTTTATTAATCCAGCTACTTGCCAAGTCTCAAGCAGGTCTAAATAACGCCGAATATCACTAAGATCAGCATCGTTACTAATCGTTGCTGGTCCTCCTAAACTCTGCCAGGTTGACTCAACGGCAATGCGTATATCTGTTCGGCCTCGATTCTCCCATGCGCTTATCAATGTAGGGATAATTCGTGTCAGGGTTTGTAGCCCATAGTGAGACAGCCGTTGTGAGGACGTAGACTCAAGAAGGTTACGTAGTTGTTCGAGAATAGCATCTCCTGTGTATGGATTTACCATGCTGCTATTGGATAGAGTTAACAAATCTTCTAACCCCAAGCCACAAAAAGGAGTTCTTAACAAGGAAAGCCAAGCAACCCTGTCTGCTGGAGATACGAGTGCTCGTGTTAATGACATCATATCCAGCACAGGCATACGCGTGCCCAGTGGTGTAATATCATGCGCTTCCCAGTCAAGGTTTGCTGCCTGCAGAGCTGGAATAATGTGCCTCAGATGACCGCGGCTACGGACTAAAATAGCGATAGACTGACTATTATCGGCGTTGGAGATCTGGCGACAGATATTGGCGATGTGATCAGCCTCGGCAGTATCGGCTAATTCTCCAGAAAAGCCGCTAAAACTAACCGCATCATTCTCACCATAATTTTTGAAAGCGGATGATGGGGAATAGGGCACTGCGCCGCGGCTAATGTCAGCGCGCTTTGGAAAAGCACCACTGAAGACATGGTTTACCCACTCAACCACACCTTGCTCAGATCGGAAATTCGTTGACAAGGTTAATGGTGTACATTGAACAGTACCAATAGAGTGACGTTGAAGATTGATAAATAAACCTACATTTGCATTCCGAAATCCATAGAGAGACTGCATAGCATCGCCCACTAAAAATAGTGTTCGACCATCCTCTGGCTGCCAACCTGTGACTAGCTGTGCGATGAGTTCGACTTGTGAGCCAGACGTATCCTGGAACTCATCGACTAATATGTGACGCAACTGGTAATCTAGTCGCAGGGTGATATCAGACACAATATCATCACAGGCAGGAGTAATAGCCTCTAGCGCGGATAGCGTAATAGCGGGATAATCGCACTGATCATGTTCTTTGAATTCAGTAATAAGTTGCGCGGCTAAATGAGGTAATAATAATGCGAGTGCGTCAAGAATTCTTTGTTGACTAAGATTTATGGAATGGTCGGGTAAGTGCAATATATTACCGATTTGCTCCTCTAAGTCGTGCTGACCTCTGCACCAACTGAGAAGTTCGTCCATGCGTCCTTTATGTTCTTTTTTATCTGCGGGAAACCCCGCGTTTTTGTCGATTTTAAGACGAATATTGCCCTCTTTAGTGACTAACATCCCCAGTAACGCTTTCCATTCTGAAATACCTGAGAGACTACTGTCAGGAACATCAGCTATGCCAATGAGTTTAGCCAGCGCTGGGTTTTTACCCTCCGGCAGATGACTCGCGGCAAAGTCAGCTAGTGCGATCAGCTCTCCTATAATAGGCATAAGCCGTTCATAAAGATCGTTTAATTTTTCATCAACAATGTTCTCTATGACGCGCTCAAAGTAATGCCTATTGTCTTTACTGCCGTAAATGAGCGGTAACCACTGTTCCCTCTTATTGAGTAATTCGGAAAGAAGGCGCTCGCAGCGTCCTAGGTCGTTACCGGTGTGTGCCAAAATGATCTCAAGTGACGGGGCTAGCGATTCATCTGTCTCCAGCTTTTGAAGTAGAGAGCGACTTGCGGCTTCATAGTGAGCTTCTGGATACTCACTTGGGTCAGATATATCTCCAAGCTTTGTTTCCAATGAAAATTGACGTGCGATATAACGGCAAAAGCTATCGATTGTCTGGATACGCAATCGATTTGGCATGTCCAATAAATTCCAGTTTAAATGCTTATCTTGAAGCAACGCTTTTTGTGCTAGATCCCATGTCTGTGCCGCATAACTATCACTCGGCCGTGGTTCATTGGCGGCCTGTTGAAGGGCAATATGGACTCTTGACGCCATCTCCGCTGCAGCTTTTCGTGTAAAGGTAATACTAAGTATTTCTTCCGGCTCATTAACCGTTGCAAGCAAACCCAAAATACGTTGTGTAATCAGCCCAGTTTTTCCTGATCCTGCAGGGGCCGAAACAATAAAACTTTCTCGGGGATCTATCGCTTTGAGCCTCTCTGCCTGGTCAACTACGGTTTTCATTCAGTATCCCCAGTACCAGCAACAATGTCGTTGATCATTGACTCTTCAGACCATCGATTGAGTGGTAATAAGTGCGTCTGATAGGCGATACCACTGGCGTGAATTACCTCCATTTGTGCGACACCAGCAGTAAATTCAGACGCCAGTGCAGTCATCGAAGTGTGCCAGCTAACGACACGCTCGCCCCAATCATCACTGAGCTTTTCTCCGTCTATTAATTGACTATCACTTATACCTGTAAATCGAATCTTTCCGCCTATTATTTGTGCAAACGCACATCCATTAACGACTGGTTCTCCCGCAGAGACGTACAGCGGCAATTGCGGATCTTTAGGTCTTTCACCATCCCAATGGGCTGGATTAATGGTTCCCGATTTGTAGTCAACAATTAATAATTTGTCACCGATCCTATCAACTCTATCTAATCGAAGTGATATCTGTAGATCGCCAAATGTAGCTGTGTGTTTGATTTCCAGAGACTCAATGTTAAAGTTTGGTCGCTGCTTTTCTTGCGCAATCCATTCCCATAGTAGTTTTACTAATCTGTTACGTTCAATAAATCTGTAACGATCCCCGCGTAGAATTGAATGATGAATCGACCAGTGGTTAAGAACTTGAAGCGACACCTTTTCTAGCTGCTCGCTAATATCTTGCTCGGACTGTCGATGAAGCTCCAATGAGCTACCCCACTGCGTCCATAAACGAAACAGTATCTCATGCAATATGGAACCACGATCCATCGCAGTTAAGCCATGGCTTGGATGCTCCAGTGGTGCCGCTTTTAATCGATGGATCACAAAAGCATTAAAAGGGCAGGCTGCTTGGTTCTTAAACAGTGCGCTACCAGTGCTAATAGATTCTATTAGCTTGTCGAATCCAGGTGCATAGTCCTTAAATAGATCGGTTTTATCTAATTGAAGATGACTTTTGGGAAATAGCCCGACATCTTTGATTAGAGTTGTGATGGGTAGAAGTGGTATGTCTGCTAACAGCGGACTTGGCTGCAAAATTTCTTCGCCTTTTTTACTCGAGTAACTAAGAAACAATTCATTGCTGCTGCAGGTGTAGCCAAGCAGTAACTGTCGTGCAATCTCTAGTTCTCTCTCTGGAAGGCTGTGAGGCATTGCATGCTCACGTTGAAATTGAGCAGGTAATAGCGGGTTTATGGATACCGATGCGGGAAAGTTTTGACTGTCCATACCCAGGATCCAAAGGCGATCAAAACGTAATCCAGACGCTTCTAATAAGCCGAGTATCTGGAGGGGCGCATCCGCGGTCTTAGGATGAAAGACAGCATCTTGCGCGAGGCGCCTTAAATGTTTGAGCGCTGTGACAAATCCTACTTCTATGCCTAGATTGTCAAGCCCAGAAAATTGTTCTAAAAGTCTTTGCCAGTGTTCTTTCTGTTGGTACTCAAGACTATTTAAGGTGCGCTTACCCGGCCACCCTAAATTCTTGAGTTGATTATTAAAAAAGTCAGCCCACGCTGAAAAGTTTTGGACAACCCTATTGTGTTGACTATGAGTGTCGCGCAAATGGAATAGGGGCTTTAGACTTTCTTGGCGTGTTTCGACTTCATCATCTAGGCAAATAACACGACAAAATTCTGTAAAACTATGCTCAAAACGTCGAGTCTTTCTAAGTGCTAGTTCTGCATCTACACGAATCTGGATCGATAATTGATCAAACAAGCTATGCGGACTGTAGAGAATCGCTAACCATTCTTGCAGTGACTTTTTTAGATTTAGGCATTCAAGTAACCCTAACGCACTATTGATAATGCTGGTCTGGCTGAGTGGCGTACCCGCGGAGATATTTACTACGGTTTGAGTCTCATAATTTCTTAGAGCCTCATCCACGACTCTGCTGACTGTAGGGAGTGAGTTATTGAGGTTTGGAATAACAATACCAATCCGTTGATTGGGGTTTTGTTTTATAGCTAGCGCGGCCCAGCTAGCGGCGCTGCGGAGTTCTTCATCAAAATCAGTGGCTAAGACCACATGACTATGAGAAACCTCTGTGTGGCACTCAATCGTGCGACAGCTAGTACTCGCAGTATCAAGCAGCTTTTCAATTAATGGTGGTTTGGACTGAAAACCATAGGTCCAGAGCGTTGGCTCACGAAGTAACAGACCATTCTCAAGGGCGGTTATGATTAATTGCCAGCTTTGGGCAGGAGTGATCAAGCTATTTCTGACTAGAAGCTTACGATAAGTCTTACTCCAGCGCTTCAAAAACGTTAACGCGGGGGTATCATCAGTCACTTGCTCAATGGTTAGATCCCATTGTTCCAGCGTTGAAAATGTTTCACCCGCCATTTTTGCATATTTACTGCTTAGTTCTGGGTCATTGTCATTGATGGCTCTTTCCCAGTAGTAACGACTTTGCTGCGAACCAACGATCGCTTTCCCAGATACGATGACATTATTTTGATCTTGTAGCTCATCCCAGCAATGTTTTAACCAGTGATCAACGGCAAGGACTCTTGGAGTTTGCCACACTGCGTTATTACTCCGACATTCCAACGCCCAGGCCTCTGCGATCTTCGCCGCAAGACGATGATTAGGAGTGATTATCAAGCTATCGCGTTCGATAGCGTCACGGAAAAGACTGATGTCTATTAGCGGTGGCAACATTTTAAAGTATTTCTACACAGTAATTAAAAATAACGCCCGTATATAATCGCAAAACATCGGTGTAAAAGACAGTAGGCTGTTACAATAAAAGCATGGAATTTAATTTTAGTGTGGTTTTTATTTTTTCGATCCTTTTGGCGTCCATTGTGGGTATTGGCATTGGATTTCTAATTGGACGATCAACGTCCAGCAAGCCTGGTCGTGATCCTTATCCGGAACTCCTCGCGAGCAATCGAGTACTCGAGGAAAAATTGGCGAATCAGCAGTCTCAGTATGAGATGCAACTTAAGATGCTTCATGATGCAAAGGAGCTGCTAAGTAAAGAATTTGAGAACCTTGCCAACCGAATCTTTGATGACAAGCAAGCTAAGTTTTCAGCTCAAAGCAAAGAAGCTATCGAAGTTTCACTCAGCCCATTGCGACGGGATATTGGTGACTTTCGGAAGCAGGTCGAGTCTGTCTATGACAAAGAAAATGCCGATCGTAACAAACTAGTTGGTCAAATTAGTGAACTCCAAAAGCAGACCCTGCAGATATCTGCTGATGCAGTGAGTCTTGCCAATGCCCTGCGAGGGGACAACAAAGCACAGGGCAACTGGGGTGAATTTGTTCTCGAAAAATTACTCGAAGACTCGGGTTTATCCAAAGGGCGAGAGTACGATACTCAGGTCGCACTAAAAGATGAAGAGGGTAAACGCCGCAATCCTGATGTTGTTATTCACCTCCCTGAGGGTAGAGATATTGTTATCGATGCTAAGGTCAGCCTAGTTGACTATGAACGCTACTTTCATGCTGAAGACGAAACTACGAAACAACAATGCCTGAATCAACATCTGGCGTCACTAAGCGCGCATATTCGTGGTTTGAGTGGCAAGGACTATGAGAATTTAACGGGCGTAAATAGTCTCGATTTCGTTCTCATTTTCATTCCAATCGAGTCAGCCTTTATGCTTGCATTGGATCAAGCGCCCGACATGATGCGGGATGCCTATGATCGTGGCATTATTTTGGTTAGCCCAAGTACGTTGATGGTTACCCTACGAACGATTAAGAACCTCTGGCGCTATGCTGATCAGAACCGTAATGCTCAAGTTATAGCCGACAAAGCGGGTGGGCTTTATGACCAGTTCGTCCTTTATATTGAAGCACTGGAGGATGTTGGCCGTTATTTAGATAAGAGCCAAGAAGCCTGGGATACTGCACATAAGCGTTTGGTAAGCGGTCGCGGGAATCTTGTTCGGCGCAGTGAAGAGCTTAAGAAACTGGGTGCTAAGACTAAAAAAGTAATGTCAGATAATTTACTCTCAGTAGCCGATGAAATTGGCTTCGTAGGTTCTGACTCAGACGAGGATGCTCAGGCTTGAATATTGATTGGATACTTGTGGGCAGTTTATTAGTTCTTCCACTGGTGGGGTATGCCGTGTATCTCGGTATCCAACTACGACGACAAGAGAACATGCAGCGTGAGCTTGATCGGCAAGTCAGTGAGCAGCGAACTAACGATGATCGTGATGCGCGGCAGTCGGTTCAGATAATCGCCCGTGCTTTGTTGCAGAAAGATCTTTCAGATACCGAGGCGGCTATGCGTATCGCTTTTCTCTCTCAAAAGATCATTGCTACGCAAGGCGAGTTAGAGTCTTTCAAGGTCTTCCAGCAGCTCGCTGAAGCCACTGCCTACATTCCGATTCTTGAGGACTGGGCGCTATTAGAGCGGTCAGAACAGAGGCGGTTGACGGCGGAGAGAGAGAAGATAGAAAAAGACTACAGTGAATTTGTTACAGTCGGCGCTACATCACTCTCAAAATTACTTTTAGCCTAGGTCTTTTCGGACTAAATACACTCCAGTTTCAAGATGAGTTGTCCACGGAAATTGATCAAACGCGGCTACATTGACAATGTTGTGGGTCTTGCATAGTACGCTTAGGTTCTCCATAAGCGTAACGGGATTGCAGGATACGTAAAGTATCTTATCAAATTGACCTACCAGTGCCTCAGTACCTTTATCTAGACCTGATCTAGGAGGGTCTACAAATACAGTAGAGAAGTTAAAAGCAGACAAATCGATATCTCTAAGTCGCCGAAATGGCCGGTCACCATTGAGCGCTTGCGTAATTTCTTCGCTGGATAAACGGACAACCGTGACGTTATCAATGTTATTAAGCGCAAAGTTTGTATTAGCTGATGCAACTGACACCTTTGAAACCTCGGTGGCTAGAACGCTTTTGTAGTATTGAGCCAACACCGCAGTGAAGTTTCCATTACCACAGTATAGCTCTAGCAAATCCGAGTCATGGTTATCTTCTGCACAGCAGGCGCTCGCCCAAGTAAGCATTTTTGTATTAATACCTACATTGGGCTGGGTAAAGCCAGACTCAACTTGCTGGTAGCGATATTCACGACCATTAACCGAAATACACTCTGTGACAAAGTCTTGTGATAAAACTCGTTTTTGCTTACGACTGCGCCCGATAACAAATACCGCCAGCTGCTTTTCAAGCATCTCGGCGTCTGCGTGCCAGATATCATCAAGTGGCTTGTGATAAATGAGTGTTATTAGACATTGACCACTGTCAGTGGTTAAAAATTCAGCACTAAACAGTCGGTGACTGAGAGCCTGACTTACATTAATCGCTGCAAGCAAGGGGCTCATTAGACCCGTAATAAGCGGCCCACCAATCGGGAAATCATCGATAATATAGGGCTTATTTTCCCCAGGTCTATTCATTGCATAATGTGCGGACCCATTTTCATGCCAAATCCTAAATTCAGCGCGCATACGAAAATTGAGTGGCTTTGAGGGATGTACCTCAATCATATAATCGCCGAAATCACTTAACCGACGCTTGAATTCAGTAATTTTTTGATCCAGTTGTAACTCATAGTTGTCATCACTATAAGTGCTATTAAACGGTTGGTTAGAAGTCATAAAGTCTTATAAATCTCATCAGTTTTCGCCGCCATGACGAGGTCATTAAGATGCAGGCCAGCAATGCTGTGGCTCCACCAATAAACCGTTAATTGGCCCCACTGAACAGTTAGTTTAGGATGGTGGTCAGAGCGCTCAGAAATCGCGGCGACTTTATTACTGAAGTGAATCGCAGTATTAAAATCTTTTAGCGAGTATGCTCGATATAATTGTTCAACGTTATCGACTGATATTATCTTCCATTCTGGGAGTTGTGGCATTAATAATACCTTTTCATCATCCCGCAATTTAGGCGCGCCTATGGGCGTCGCTGAAATCTCTTGCTGGCTCAACATCATCAAATGATACCTTGGTCTAAAGACAATTCTTAGGTTTGGGTAGGCCTGCTAGCAACGCAATTTGTTTAGCGGGGCTACCGGGGAAAAGGTGGTTCAAATAAAGACTACGGCCTTTATCGACTCCCAAACGTGCGGACAAGGTTTTACAGAGCGGACGCATGGAGGGTGAAAAGCCATAGTCGTCAAAAAATTGCCTAGCGACTTCCAAAATTACTATGTGCTCAGGCCCGAAATCGATGCCAGAAGTCTCCGCAGCTGCAGAGGCTTGGTCGATAGACCAATCCGCAAGTGAGCCAAGATAATTATTTGTGGTAGCCATTATGGATCCGAACAAAGAAAAAAAGCCCTGCTATTAAACAGGGCTTTTTCGTAAACGTACACTATTTTACTTAATCATCGCCCATAATTCCGAAAATCTGTAGAAGGCTCAGAAACAAGTTATAAATCATGACAAACAGGGTGACCGTTGCAGAAATATAGTTTCTCTCCCCACCATGGATAATAGCGCTGGTCTGCCACATGATGATACCGGCTGATAAAAATGCGAATACCGCACTTATGGTTAGAGACAGTAGGGGGATTTGTAAAAATACGTTCGCAATCGCGGCTACAAAACTAATTAACATGCCAACCATTAAAAACCCGCCCATAAAACTGAGGTTTTTGCGAGTAGTCAAAACATAAGCCGATGATGCAAAAAACACCAACGCTGTAGAACCCAGCGCTAACATAATTGTGTCAGCACCTTTAACGGCTAGATACATGTTAAGAATCGGACCAAGAGTAAATCCTAACCAGCCGGTCAAGGCAAAAACCCAAAATAGGCCTTTCGTGTTGTTTTTATTTTTCTCAACCATCCATAGACACAAAAAGTAGGGCACTAGTGTCATCAATCCAAAATGAGGCGCACCTATGGCCATTGAGATTCCTGCCATTGCTGCACTGAACGCTATGGTAGTACCCAGCAACATATAAGTGCTTCGAAGGACCTTCGTAACCTCTGGGCTTAGTGCAGTGGACTGAATGCCACCTGATGTAGTTTTAGATCGGTAATTTTCAGTTTCCATGAATATTTTTCCTTTTAAATGAATTCACACACATTGCTTCGAACATGATACCCATACGTCAGAAGATATCTACCTAGATTTATAATGTGGGGGCATTTTGGCAGATTTAAACTAATCTAACGGATTCTTGATTAAATCCCTGGTTGTCTAGTGTTAAACACCAACCATACTTATCCCAGTCACCAAGCACGATACGCTGATTATCGCCAAGTTGGTGAACATCAGGTCGATGTGTATGACCGTGAACGAGTGTCCTAGCATTGTGCTTGGCCATAACCGCAGCGACTGCTTGTGCATTGACATCCATTATTTGACTCGCCTTATTACTGTTTGCATCGGCACTTTTTTTACGCCAGTTAGCGGCGATATTTTGACGTAGTTTTAACGGTAAATGAACAAGGCACCAGAGGTATAAAGGATGACGAGATTTTTTCCGGAAGCGCTGGTAATCCTCATCATCAGTGCAAAGAGAATCCCCGTGCATTAGCAATGTGCGGGTTCCATAGTCGCTGACTAAGTGTTCATCCGCTAAAAGGGTAGCTCCAGTTTCCGTCGCAAAACGCTGGCCTAAGGTAAAATCACGGTTTCCTTTCTGTATAAATACAGAGACGCCGCAACTAGTTAGCGCAGCCAATGCTCTTTTTACGGTACTCGCCAATTCAGAAGGATCATCATCACCAACCCAAGCCTCAAATAAATCGCCAAGTATATATAACGCCTCAGCTTCCTGAGCACGGCCACCCAGAAAATCCAAAAACGCCCGAACAATAGTCGGGCGTTGAGGTGAGAGATGAATGTCTGAAACAAAAAGAATCGACATTAAAAAATCGCTCTACTTATCAGCATAGGCGTCGCTGATCGTAGTCTCCGTGATTTCGATACTATCCACCGGCACATCTTGATGACCCGCTTTATTACCCGTTGGTGTGGCTTTTATCTTATCAATAACATCCATGCCGTCAACGACTTTGCCGAATACTGCGTAACCCCAGCCCTGCATATTTTTCCCACTGTGGTTTAAAAAACCATTGTCAGCAACATTGACAAAGAATTGCGAAGATGCCGAATGTGGATCACCGGTTCTGGCCATGGCCAATGTACCGATCTCGTTTTTGAGGCCGTTATCTGCTTCATTTTCAATAGTGTCACGGCTAGACTTCTGGTTCATGTCAGAGTCCATTCCGCCGCCTTGGACCATAAATCCGCTGATTACCCGATGAAAAACGGTTCCAGTGTAAAAGTCATCGCGAGCATATTGCAAAAAATTAGCCGCAGTGATGGGTGCTTTGTCGAAGTCGAGCTCGATCGAGAAGTCGCCCATATTAGTGCGAAATGTAATCATCAGATTTCCTTAAGGTTTGAATTATTTATCCTGCTATTTTAAGCCCTTATGACTTTGATTAAAACAAATCTTTACTATTAATCGTGCGCTTTTAAATAAGGGGTAATAAAAACGCCTAGATCGCAGGCTTTTTGTTTATAAGGGCTAAGGCTAAGGCTATAATGTTTCCTTATTCGTTGGGCTTGTTATGACCACTATGACTGATACAGATAAACCAGTAAATTTTATTCAGCAGATTATTAACGCAGATCTCGAGTCTGGCCGTGTTGCCAATGTCGTGACGAGGTTTCCGCCTGAACCTAACGGCTATCTGCATATAGGGCATGCAAAATCGATCTGTGTAAATTTTGGGTTAGCCAATCAATATAACGGCAAGTGTAATTTAAGGTTTGATGATACTAATCCAGAAAAAGAAGATCAGGCATTTGTTGATGCAATCATCAAAGACGTCCGCTGGTTAGGTTATGACTGGGAGGGTGAGCCCTGTTACGCCTCAAATTACTTTGATCAACTGTATCTCTGGGCAATTACTTTGATTAACGATAACCGAGCGTATGTGTGCGAGCTAGATGCGCAACAGATGCGTGAATTACGCGGAACACTCACCGAAGCGGGGGTCAATAGCCCCTATCGGGATAGGCCGATTGAAGACAGCCTAGCGTTACTAGAGAAAATGCGTCTGGGTCTTGTTGATGAGGGCTCGATGACGCTGCGAGCCAAAATAGATATGGCATCTGCGAACATAAATCTTCGTGATCCCGTACTTTATCGAATCAAAAAAATGGCGCATCAGCGGACAGGAGTTAAATGGAATATTTACCCGTCTTATGACTTTGCTCATGGACAGGAGGATGCTATCGAAGGGGTGACTCATTCAATCTGTACACTAGAATTTGCAGCCAATAGACCGTTGTATGAGTGGTTCACCGAAAACCTACCGTTACCATCCACGCCTCATCAGTATGAATTTGGTCGACTAAAACTAAATTACACGATTACGAGCAAGCGTAAACTCAAGCAGTTGGTCGATGAAAATCATGTTTCTGGATGGGATGATCCGCGTATGCCAACCATTTCTGGTCTTCGGCGTCGTGGTGTCAGCGCGCGATCTATTCGTAACTTCTGCGACAGTCTCGCTGTGGCTAAAACCGATGGTATTGTTGATGTTGCTCAGTTTGAGCATTTTGTGCGTGATGATCTCAATATTAACGCTTCCCGGGCTATGTGCGTGCTAAAACCTCTCTTGGTCACGCTGACAAACTTTTCCGAGCAAGAAGAGCTAAATATTGAGGCAAAAAACCATCCAAGTAGAGAAGATATGGGCTCGCGTTCGATCAGCTTTAGTGAGCAACTTTATATCGATCAGGCTGACTTTAGTGAAGACACCAGCTTGTCGCGGAAGAAATTCAAACGCTTGGTTATTGGTGACTACGTCCGATTGAGGGGAGCCTATATAGTACGGGCAGATGACGTCGTTAAAAACGCTGCAGGGGATGTTATTGAGGTAATTGCATCGTTGGTTCCTAACACAGTTGGGAACGATGCGCCGGAGGGCATAAAAGCCCGAGGTGTTATTCATTGGGTCGATGCAGCTAGTGCGGTAGACTGCACCGTAAATATTTATGATCGCTTGTTTAACCAGGCTGATCCAGATCAAGGAGATCAGCATTTTCTGGAACACCTTAACCCTGATTCTCTGAAGGTGATTCGTGGCTGTAAAGCCGAGGCAAGTCTTGAGGAGTCCGTTTCAGGACATCATTACCAGTTTGAGAGAGAAGGCTACTTTATGCGTGATACGGACGAAGTAACCAACCTGATATTCAACTGTACTATTGGCCTTAGAGACAATTGGAAAGCATAGTATGAGTGACACTAATAGGGCTGAATTGGTTCTCTACAATACGTTAAACCGAGGCAAGAATCCCTTCCAGCCAATCGATCCTAGCCGCATTACTATGTATGTGTGTGGCCCGACAGTATATAACCGTGTCCACATCGGTAACGCGCGACCAGTGGTGGTTTTTGATACCTTGTATCGTGTTCTGCAGAGTCTTTATCCTACCGTTGTTTATGCGCGAAATATCACCGATATTGACGATAAAATTATGGCCACTGCCGCACAGCTTGGCGAGGATATTTCAACTTTTTCAGAACGCTATGCTCAGGCCTATTTTGAGGATATGGCGGCACTCAACAACTTAGAGCCCACCATCACGCCTTACGCCACACAGCATATCCCTGAGATGATCAGCATGACGAGCCTTTTGATCGCAAAGGGACATGCGTATGAATCTGATGGGCATGTGCTTTTTGCCGTCCAATCCATGGAAAACTATGGACAGTTATCGGGGCGATCGTTAGATGATATGTTGGCAGGTGCACGCGTTGAAGTTGCAGAATACAAACGCTACGCAGGTGACTTTGTGCTTTGGAAGCCCTCTAGCGATGAAGAACCCGGCTGGGACAGTCCTTGGGGTCGAGGTCGACCTGGTTGGCACCTTGAATGCTCAGTAATGGCCGAAAAGCATCTTGGTAAAACGATTGATATACACGCCGGTGGCCAAGATCTTATATTTCCGCATCATGAGAATGAAATTGCCCAAAGTTGCTGTGCTCATGACGGCAAGCCAATGGCCAACGTTTGGATGCACAATGGGTTTATCAATATTGACGGTGAGAAGATGTCCAAGTCACTGGGCAACTTTCGTATGGTTAATGATCTACTAGAGCACTACCCGGGTGAGGTGCTACGTTTCGTGATTTTGTCGGCTCATTATCGCTCCGAGCAGAGTTTTAGCGCTGAGTTGCTTGATAGTGCATGGCGATCACTTGATTCCTTATATGGCTATTTGCGCAGCTCTAAGCGGGCGTTACCAATCGTTAACAAAAGTGGCGTTGGCTATAAAGCACTACTTGATGATTTGAATACGCCAATGGCAGTCAGTGAACTGCATCGCTTAGCTAAGCAAATGCACACTGCTGTAGGTGCTGACCAGGTGTCTCTGAGTTCAGAACTACTAGGGCTGGCAGAGCTCATGGGCTTGTTGCAAAACGATCCTGAAGAGTGGTTTACACTCGCAAGAGGGGCGGGGGATATTAGTAAACAGGATATTGAAATGCTAATAGCTGAGCGACAGCAGGCTAAGGATGATAAGGATTATTCTGGCGCCGACCAAATCCGGCAGTCTCTGCTCGATCAAGGTGTGGTTCTTGAAGACAGTAGAGCCGGCACTCAGTGGCGACGCAGTTAAGCTAGGCAATTATTCAATCTGCAGCCATTAACATTTCGATTTCGTAGGTCTCGAGCATGTCTACACCGCGTGCCAAGAGCTTGTATCCCAGTGCGCGATCACTTACCTCATACGCAACTAACGTCGCCTCACTGAGCGCGTCGCTAGTATAGAGGTCGTAATCGTCAGGAATAATGGCATGATCAACATAAATAAAGTCCGGAGCAGCTTGTTGAGTTTCTTCAGATTCCAGATCTTCCCAGCATTGAAGTACTACCCCCACGAGAGGCCAATCTGCCTCGCGAGCCATAATCGAGAGCTGAACATCAAAGCTCATTATGACGGTTTGTTCTGCCACGGGTTCTAAGATCCGCTTTACTTCTTGTAACATTAATTCTCTACCGCAGTGATTTATTGATTCATCTTTGATCTCTACGAAGGCAATCACTGGTGGATTTTTTAACAAAACATCTACCAATGCCTCTAGAGGGGCAATTTTTTCATCAACAAATTGTTCACCTAAACGCTCTGGCTCAAAGGCTGCAAACGCGATTAAAGTATCTCGATTCAAATCAAATACTGAGCTATCTTGGCCGCTCACGCGGGTAAGATTTGTGTCGTGGTAGATGATAGGTAATTTATCCTTGCTGAACTGCACGTCAAGCTCAATAAATAAAGCGCCATGATCAATGGCTTTATTTAGCGACAGGATCGTATTTTCTGGATATTTGCCACGGTATCCTCGGTGAGCCACGAGTTCATTGGCATTGATTGGTGTTGAGTTGTGTTGCTTAAAATTCATCGATTAAAACCTCTTTGCTGCACACATTAATTCACGTAAATGTTACCCTAAAGCAACTTTAACAAGAAGGAAGGATCAATGTCTCTGGTACTGTTTGAAATTCGTGACAATATCGCGTTATTAACGCTGAATAACCCCGCTAAGCGTAATATGCTGACTCTCGAGGTTTGCGAGATGATTGTTGAATCCGTTGCGAAAGCCGAACAACATCCAGATGTTAAAGCACTTATTGTTACCGGTAATGGGCCTACTTTTTGTGCCGGCGGTCAGCTTGGAGACATTACGGCAGATAAACTAATGCTGGAAAATATCTATAGTGGCTTTCTTTGTATTGCCCAATGCCAACTACCCACCATCGCCGCTGTTAATGGCCCAGCAGTAGGTGCCGGTTTTAATATGGCGGTTGGCTGCGATGTAAGAATTGTTACTGATAAGGCGCGTTTTGAACCTCGGTTCTTTGGCCTTGGTTTACACCCAGGCGGAGGTAATACCTGGATGTTACGGCAGCTTGCAACCTGGAATACTGCCGCAGGTATGTTACTTTTTTCCCAGTCATTAAGTGGCCAGGAGGCGGTTAGTAAGGGGCTAGCTTGGAAATGTGTGCCCCAAGATGACTTGATTGACGAGGCACTTAGTTTTACCGAGAATATTCGTGACTTACCTAAAGAGCTACTACTGAGAACTAAGCAGACACTGCGTGAGGCGGGCGGGACTAATGAGCACGACGATATTATAAATCTAGAAACAGCACAGCAGGTCTGGTCGATTAATCAGCCTTACGCTCAAACCGCACTTGCAAACATGATTGAAAAAATCAGTAGCAAGAAAAACGCTCGTTAAAGCGCTTTTTCCGCAGCTATGACTGTCTGCTGAATGAGCGTATTAATAGTCATTGGCCCAACGCCACCGGGAACTGGAGTATAGGCAGTCGCTCTCTCAACCAAAGGTCCCATTTCAATATCACCGACACCACCGGGATGGTAGCCAGCATCAACCACAACGGCACCATCTTTGATCCATTCGGCTTTAATAAATTCAGGGCGACCCACAGCACCAACAATAATATCCGCCTGTTTTATATGGTCGGCAAGGTTTTGTGTTCTAGAGTGACAGATAGTGACGGTAGCATCTGCATTGAGTAGCATCAGTGCCATCGGCTTACCGAGAATCGGACTTCTGCCAACAACTACCGCATGCTTGCCAGAAAGCTCAATACCATAGGCCTCTAGTGTCCGCATAATGCCTTGTGGGGTAGCCGAGCCATAGGCGTCTTCATTCATGGCCATACGACCAAAGCCGTGACAGGTGACGCCATCGACGTCCTTTGCGATATCAATGTGGTCAAAGCAGGCCCGCTCATCGATCTGTGAGGGCACCGGATGCTGAAGTAAAATACCATGGCAATTTGGGTTAGTGTTTAGCTCGTCAATCTTGCCCAGTAGCTCCCTGGTGGACGTATGCGCCGGCATTTCAACGGCAATGGACTCCATGCCAATACGTTTACATGCATTCTGTTTCATCTTTACGTAAGTGGCAGACGCAGGGTCGGCCCCGACTAAAATCGTTGCTAGAATAGGCGATTGACCATTATTTTTTTCTTTAATAACCGCAACGCGAGCGGCTAGATCAGCCTCTGATTTGGCGGACAAGGCTTTACCATCAAGGATAAGAGCAGACATTTTATTTCCCTTTTTTCCAGCAGATTCATTTTCAGGCCGCTAAAGTAATCAAGGGCAAGGAATAACGCAACCTTTTTATGCACTTAGCAGTTTTTCAGCTACCCCACACTCATAAAGTTATGAGCGTTTTTGGTTGCTGTATTTTAGTAAATGGCCCCTTTGGAAATCACCCGATATATATCTTGCGTATGTCGAATGTCAGTCAGAGGGTTGCTGTTTAAAATAACCATATCGGCTAGTTTGCCGACATCAAGCGTCCCCATTTCTTTCTCTAAATTAAAAAACTCTGCGGGTGTAACTGTCGCCGCTCTCAACGCCTGTTTTGGAGACAGACCTGCTTGTACAAGGAGTTGTAGCTCTTTATGTAGACTAAAACCAGGTGTTAGATAGCCTATAGGGGTATCTGTTCCGGCCAGTATTTTTACGCCGTTTTGATTAAATAAATCAACAATTCTCATACTCCAATCATTAAAGATAACCGCATTTTTACTAATTCCGGTTGCTGTTTCCGTTATAGAATCCGATTGCCAATTACGTCTCACAGCATCGGGCAAAAACTTATAGGTATCTCGCCATAGTGGATCCGCGAAGAGCCGTTTCGCTCCATAGGAATTAATGGTTAGCGTAGGCGTTTGAAAGACCTTATTGACTGCTAATTGCTGAATAATTGTGTCACAGCGTTTTGCATCGAAATTTGCAATCGCTTTATAGCGCTGGGCTGCGTGGATTTTTGACCGAAGGGCAGAGCCGGCTATTTTTTCTTTATTCAATAATAAGGATTTTCTCTCTAATCTTATTTCATCAGCATTAAGAGCACAGGCTAGGTCAAGGTTGCGTATGTGTTGCATGCCGCCAAGCCCCGCCTCGATAGCCTCAGAGAGGTCAGTGCTTAATGGGATATGTCCAGTAACTCTGAGCCCCTTTTGCTGTGCAATTTTAAGGAGCTTTAAATAAGTGGGTCTGGAGAGCATTTCATAAGATTTTAAAAATGTGGCACCTTCCGCTACCAAGTCATCAACTATTTTCTCAATATCAGAATCTTCGTTAATGCCAATTGATAATTCTGGGAATCCAGGCTCCATACCCTTATAGACTCGATCTGTACCATCGATTAGAGGTCCTGAGAAAAAAAGTCTAGGCGCTTTTTGAGGGTTACTTACAGCATAGTCGCGTGCCGGTTTTAATTGATCCAGAACAGCGCCAGTGTCTCTGATACTGGTAATTCCATTGCGAAGAAACAGGTCATAAGAGGTTTTGTAGTCTATTCCAGGTATAAAGGTCAGATGGACATGCGCGTCCCATAGGCCCGGCATAACGAACTTGTCTTGAGCGTCGATGACAACGTCGTTTTCTTGCATCTCCATACTATCGCTTGTCGATTGAATTGCCTCGATTTTACCGTTTTCAACAATAACAGTCATAGCGAGTCGAGTAGGGTTTTGTGCGTCGATTAGCGTGGCATTGATAATCACTAATCGACTCTCTGCAACGGCCGAGCAATGCAATAGAAGCAAACCCAAAATGACCATAAATCGTTTAAACATAAACTGCCTCCAGCAAAAAATTAAGTGGTTGCGCCAAAGCTTAGCGCTGCAAAGATCCTATACCTTGATGCAGAGCAAGCTTAGGGGCGTTCTTTTAAATGATAGCGTCCAATGCTTCGATTACTCGGCTGATATCATCGTGACTGGTGTAATGTACAAAGGATATCCGTACCACACCATCCCCAGGTGGTATCCCCAATGCCTCCATCAATCGATAGGCATAGCAGTTGCCATTAGCTATTCCAATACGCTGCTTCGATAATAGCGCTGCAATGTGTGCTGGATTAGTGTCTTTTACAGTAAACGAAACCGTCGGCGCTCTGTTTTCACAGACTGTTTTACCGATTAATGTAACGCCCTTACGATCTTTTAAAAAATCTAGCAGAGGCTCTAAGTTTTTAACTTCTGCTCGGTGGAGTAAGTCACCCACTCGTTGGGTTCTGGGCGCAGTGTTCTCATGGCCTGCAAAGTGATGGCGATCGAGTAGTTCAAAGTAATCAAGCACACCATTTACCGAGGCAATCTGAGCATGATCTGGGCCTGCTGGTGTAAAGCGGCTGGTCGGATGATCGGCATTAAAGAAATGACCCTGATGTGGCAATAGTTCATTAACGGCTTGCCTCATCGCCATCACGCCTAAATGGGGCCCGTAAACCTTGTACAACGAAAAAAAGTAAATGTCAGCACCAAGTGCGTCTACATCGGGCAGACCATGTCCTGCATAAGAAACGCCATCTACGAAAGCCAGTGCACCTGCGGTATGAATTTTATCAGTCCATTCTCTCACCGGGTTAATACTACCCACGATGTTAGAGCAATGCGTGAAGGCTACGACGCGGGTCTTTTCGTTAAGCAACGCGTCTAGACCCTG
>ENA-ORXF01000127-ORXF01000127.1-marine-metagenome-genome-assembly--contig:-NODE-127-length-57084-cov-17.717789_pt1 | contig 57084 bp, 48 predicted proteins | sample MGYA00237864_ERZ511476 | MGnify/ENA primary metagenome ERZ511476 (study PRJEB26306, sample SAMN06343908) | marine metagenome | isolation source: coastal waters | place: Atlantic Ocean: West Antarctic...
ACAAATCCATAACCTTCAGGATGCCCGATGACTCTACCTTTGACTAGACTGAGTTTATCCAAGGTGCCATAACCGTCTCTTCGATTACGAGCAACTTGCCCATCACGTTCCATTGCACGCAAGCGCCGACGCATTGCTTCAATTTGCTCCTCATCATGCAATTTTAATGCGGTACATATTTCTTTATGAGTCAGTGGCCCGACACTTTCACTTAAAAAGTCTAACAAGAACTCCCTACTTGGTACGGGCCGAGAGTAATTATCAGCTTCTCGTGAAGCGAATGGATCTTTAGTCTTTATTTTTTTAGTCATAATTAATTATGGATACGCTTATATAGAAGCAGAATTATAAAATGGCGTCGCAGCCAGCTCAGGAGTCCCTTAGTCTATGTCTTATTTAGTGGGGAGTACAAACAATTATTAGCCGGTTACCTGATCAGGTATCAGCGTTTCATTCATATGCTGTCTCATCTCACTTATCTTATTTAAATTTTCTTTGGTAGATGAACCCCCATGGGAGGCCTTAAATGATAGTGCCATTTCTCTGAATTTTGTCATCCCGTATAGCCCAGATAAACCAAGGAGATCATGTAACCCCTGCTGTAAATTACCGTTACTTAATTGCCTTAGCTGGCGCTCTATTTCATCTAGACATTTATTTAAAGTTTCTTTTAATTCAGCTACCGGAATTAAAGATGACAATATTCCATCCCCTGAAGAATGAGTTATCTGTTCTCTATTCTCTAAGATTGCGAGAATTGAATTTATTAAGAGGGTTTCATTAAATGGCTTTTGCAATACTAACTCTGCGCCAGCCTCTAACATTTTAGCTTCACCATCCCCAGTGATATCAGCAGTTAAGCCGATAACTGGAGGACTTTCTGATGACTGATTTACAATCGCATCACATGCGCTCACACCATCGATTACCGGCATATGCACATCCATCAAGACTACGTCGACATGCAGTAGTCGAGCAATTTCAGTGGCTTCCAATCCGTTATTAGCAACAAGACAGTCAGCACCATAACTTTTTAATAGTTTGACGATCAGTCTCTGTGAGAAGTGATTATCTTCGGCTACCAAAATACTGGATCCACGCAGAACCTCATCGGTAGGCATCACAGCCTTACTATCCAAGTCACTTAGACCGTTGACGGTCGCTTCATACAAACGGCATGTGAAACTGATATCGGACCCTAGGCCGAGAGTACTTTCAATCTCTATCTCTCCATGCATTAAGTTAACTAAGCGTTTACATATTGCCAGGCCAAGACCAGCTCCTCCATAACGCCGATTAATAGATTCATCCTCCTGAAAAAATGCCTCGAATAAAAACGCTTTTTTGTCCTCCGCGATGCCTTTGCCTGAATCTTTAACCGAGCAATGTAATACGCTAACATTTGACTCGGAGGTATCTACTTCTAGATGAACCCAAACCGAACCTTCATCGGTAAATTTAATCGCATTACCCAACAGATTACTGACGACCTGAGCTAGCCGAACAGGGTCGCCACGAACTAAGTTCGGAAGTTCACCTATTACATTCACATGAAGTGACAAATTTTTATCTAACGCAGATTGTTGATGAATGGCAACCACATCATCAAACCATCTCCTTAAATTAAAATTAATTCTTTCAAGTCGAAAGCCGGCAGAATGAGCATTGGAAAATTCTAGAATATCATCAATCATGGTAAGCAGCATGGTTGAAGAAACATCAACTACTCCAAGATACTCATGCCGTTTATCAATATTTTTTTCAGAGGCGACAAGTCGTGAAAAACCAATCACAGCGGTCAGTGGTGTACGCAACTCGTGGCTCATCCTGGCCAAAAACTGATTTTGCGCCTCGGCAACTTCTTCAAGCTCAATGAGAGTGGCATGCAGCTGGGCTGTGGCTCGTGTGATTTCGCTTTCCATTCGAGAGTTAGCCTGCCTGATAGTAATCGCTAACTTGTTAATACCACTAGCTAGCAAGCGTACCTCTTTGGGGCCTTCTTCATCGGCCAGATCATCCAAATTACCAACGGCCATCTTGTTGACCATAGTCTTCAGCCTCTCAATTGGCATAGACACACTCCGGGTGAACCGGATTGACAACCAAGCCGCAACGAAAAGGCTAAAAATAATTACTAATATAGTATTAATTACCTTTTCTTCTTGCCGGCCGGCCAAAAACTGACTATCAATAGCCACTATTATCCAAGCGACCTCAGTCTGAGTGGTCCGCAGATTACTTGTGTCTGCGGGTAGCCGAATCTCTCGGAAAAAATATTGGTGACCCGCATCTACCCAAGGTAAACCAGATTCAAAGTTAGCCAAGGGCGGTATGTTCTGCAAATTGAGACTTCCCAACGCCAACGTCTTTTTCAACGCTATATTGTGAAGCACGATGCCATCAACACCCGCTATATTAAACAGATGATTTGCTTCTTTATTCAGTAAGACAGTATCGTACTTAATAAGTGCATCGCCAGCATGATTGACCAGTTGCTCTATTGCTAATTCACCCATCAAATACTGGAAGTCTTCAATATCCCGACTTTGACTAGATACTATGTAGTAACCAATTAATGAACCAAATGTTAGTAGTGGTATTAATGTCGTGACTACCATCCGAGCGTAAATTCCCGAAAAAAGGGGTTTCCAATAAATCAACACATCACCTTCAGCACTAACAATGTCTGTTTAATGGAAGGCATTATAAGCCTCCATTTTCAGAAAATTGTGTGGCACTAATGATTTCTAACTTCTGCCCGACAAGACCTGCCTGGGTACGATTACTCAAATTTAGAGCGCGCAAGATTGCGCTAACATGGACCTTGATAGTATTCTCGGATAGAAATAGTTCGCGAGCAATAAGTTTATTGGAAAGCCCCTTAGATATAAGTTTTAAAATATCTAACTGACGTTCAGTTAACAACTCTGTTACGCCATCGATACTCGTCTGAAGATCATCTACCGCTCCATCGCTATCCGCGCCTAACGCAAGAAGAACTTCTGGAATATATACGTCGCCAACTAGCACTCTAGAGATAGCCGTGAATAATATTTCTTTAGGTGCAGATTTAGTAACAAATCCCATAGCGCCTATGTCCAGACATTTTCTTATATGCGCAGGCTTCTCTGAAGCGGAAAGGACTATTACGGGAAGGGAAGGATAGGTTTGACATACTGTATCGATAAAATCAAAGCCACCGCCGCCGCCTGGCATAAACAAATCAATTATGGCAAGGTCTATGGAGTCATTAAGCAAGATATCCAAAGCTTTGATCCCGTCGCTAGCGGTACTAACGGTGATATCGCTTAATCCATCTAGCAGAGTTGCTTTTAGCCCAACGCAAACAAAAGCATGATCATCAACTATAAGCGTGTGCATGTTAATAATCCTTTAATGAATTTAAATAATACGTTTAAGAATTAATGTTAATAGACTTACTAAGATAATTTATATTCCAAAAATCCTCTTAATTTTAACTAAGTTTATAGATATTCGTATATTTTATCTATATTACGCGTTAGCTTTATGCAAAAGAGGATTTTTACGTTGGCTAGACGCCAATAGATTGCTTTCTTACAAACAAAAGTAATGGATAGAATACTGGGGAATATTACGGTTTCGTCTTTAAATTAGAATATTGATAAAAAAAAGGCGGCCTCTTGGGCCGCCTTTTTCCTTAACCGAGCTTTTCTTTAATTCTCGCCGAACGACCAGATCGATCGCGAAGGTAATAAAGCTTAGCGCGCCTGACAGCACCGCGACGCTTCACTTCTATACTGTCCACTAAAGGGCTATAAGTTTGGAAGGTACGTTCTACACCAATTCCATTAGAAATCTTTCTGACAGTAAAAGCTGAATTTAGCTGGCGATTACGCTTAGCTAAAACAACACCTTCAAACGCCTGCAGCCGCTCGCGTGCGCCTTCTTTAACTTTAACCTGCACCACAACGGTATCACCTGGACTAAAGTCTGGTATTGCTTTACTCATCTGCTCTTTCTCAATCGCAGCTATGATTGATGTTTTATTTGACATTTATTGCTCCTCAATTTTCATTGGTTGGTGGAAAACCACCTGATTTAGAGCTCTGTACAGAGAGGATGAACACTATCCTTTGCCATCATCTGTCAGCGCAGTACTACTCTCTTTAATTATGCTCAGCTGCTCGTCATCGAGCGCCAAACCATCCAGTAAATCCGGTCTTCTTAACTGAGTTCGCAACAGAGCCTGCCGCATCCGCCAGTTCTTAATTTTTTTATGGTCTCCCGACAATAGAATCGATGGGACACTCTCTCCACCGTAAACCTCAGGTCGGGTATAATGAGGACAATCCAGCAGACCCTTCGCAAAAGAATCTTGCTCTGCAGAATCCTGATGGCCAAGTACCCCGGGTTTTTGCCTCAGCAGTGCATCGATAAGCACCATTGCCGGCAGCTCTCCACCACTAAGCACATAATCTCCAATAGACCATTCTTCATCTACTTCTAAACCAATCAATCTCTCATCGATACCTTCATACCGACCGGCGATCAAAATTATACTTTTCTGCTCAGCAAACCCATTCACCGCAGATTGACTTAACACCTTACCTTGTGGAGATAAGTACACAACAGTGGTCTTCTCGTCGATCCATTCCCGAGCAGCGCTGATCGACCTTCGCAAAGGCTCAATCATCATAACCATGCCAGGGCCACCACCGTAGGGTCTGTCATCTACGGTACGGTGCTTGTCTTCGGTAAAGTCTCTAGGATTAAAAAAAGCTAGTTCAACTAAGCCATTTTTCACCGCACGACCACTAATTCCATACTCAGTAACCGCTTCAAACATATCTGGAAACAGGGTAATCAATGCTATTTTCATTAATTTTCACCTCTGTTGACGGATCTACCTTACCTAGAAGTGTGGATCCCAAACTACGTCTATCCTACCCTCAGAGACAGCTACGTTGACTACGAACTCTTTCGAGTAAGGGATCATTCGCTCTTCTCTATCAATACTATCCTTATCACCGATGACTACAAGAACGTCGTTAGCACCGGTCTCAAGTAGAGAATCAACAACACCGAGTCGCGATTCAGTTCCTTGGTCTTGACAAAATACTTCCAGCCCGACCAGTTGATGCCAGTAGTGTTCCGCATTTGTTAACGACGGCAGTAGGTTTTTGGCCACTAAGATATTGTGCTGACACCAAGTTCTAGCTACGTCGCGGTCATCAACACCCTGAAGGTGAACGACTAATCCGTCACCGTGTCTCTTAAAATCATCGGCAACTAATTGCTTCAGCCCCCCAGGCAAATCAATCCACCAAGGTTGATAATCAAATATCGACTCAACGTTTTCAGTATACGAAAAGACCTTAAGCCAACCGCGGATGCCAAAAACGGTCGTTATACGACCGACAACTAGCATTTCCGGAGTACTTGTAGTGCTAGTCATAGGTATATCCTAAACCCACTAAGCTGCTATTTTGGCAGCCTCTTTTAGTAGAGCTGAGACACGATCACTAACCTGTGCCCCTTGACCCTGCCAATATGTAGCGCGCTCTAAATCAACACGCAGCCGCTCTTCCGCTCCACGAGCAACCGGGTTAAAGAACCCTATGCGCTCAATGTACCTAGCGTCACGAGCATTGCGCGAGTCTGAGACTGTTATGTGATAAAAAGGGCGTTTCTTTGCGCCACCACGAGCCAATCTGATTGTAACCATTTGTCAAATCCTGTGTTCGAGAGGCACTATCGCCAAACTCGATGCTTTTTGTTCATGCCACGCACTTAAGCGTAGCTATCCCGGAAAGCGCGGTATGGTACGCCAAAAGCTTTAAAAATGAAACTAATTTAGTCGAAAATAATCTCTGCTAATTGATGCCTTCTTAGACAAGGCTCAGACCTTGTGGGCGTTACTAAAATTTAGGTAGTCCGCCCGGAGGCATTCCCCCGCCGGGTGGCATCATCCCACCCATTCCACGCATCATGTTTTGCATCCCCTTCCCTTTCATTTTCTTCATCATCTTGCTCATTTGCTTATGCTGTTTAAGCAATCGATTAAGATCCTGAATACTTGTCCCTGAGCCAAAGGTAATTCGACGTTTTCGCGAGCCATTTAAAATATCAGGGTTTTGCCTCTCTTTTGGCGTCATAGAGTTGATGATACACTCCATTTGATCAAACTGACTACTTGCTTGATTCTGCTGAGCTAATTGCGCCATATTTCCCATACCCGGCATTTTATCCATCATCCCTGCCATACCACCTAAATTTTTCATCTGCTGCAGCTGATCGCGCAGATCTTCCAAATCAAATCTTTTACCTTTAATAACTTTTTGAGCAAATTTTTCAGCTTTCTTTTTATCAACCTTTCGCTCTACATCCTCTATTAATGAGAGCACGTCACCCATACCAAGAATACGGGATGCGATTCTTTCAGGATGGAACGGTTCTAATGCGTCGGTCTTTTCACCAACGCCTAAAAACTTGATCGGCTTACCAGTGATTTGCCTTACGGACAATGCGGCACCTCCGCGAGCATCACCATCGACCTTAGTCAGTATAATGCCTGTCAACGGCAGAGACTCGTTGAATGCTTTTGCAGTATTAACTGCATCTTGGCCAATCATGGCATCGATCACAAACAGTGTTTCAACAGGATTTGCCGCCGCGTGAATCTGTTTGATTTCCGACATCATTTCGCCATCGACATGCAGGCGACCTGCGGTATCAACAATCAATACATCCATAAACTGAGTTTTTGCAGCCGCTATTGCCGCTGTAACTATGTCAACGGGCTTCTGATTTTCATCGCTTGGAAAAAATACCGCATCCACTTCGTTTGCTAGCGTTTTAAGTTGCTCTATTGCTGCAGGGCGGTAAACGTCGGCCGACACAACCATGATTTTCTTCTTTTCTCGCTCCTTCAGATAACGAGATAGCTTAGCCACTGACGTCGTCTTACCTGCACCTTGCAAACCCGCCATTAAAACTACTGCAGGCGGTTGTGCTGCCAAGTTCAGAGACTCATTTTTCTCTCCCATTACGGCTTCAAGCTCAGCCTGAACAACCTTTAGAAATTGCTGCCCAGGATTGAGACTACTGCCGACCTCTCGACCTAAAGCACGAGTTTTTACCTGCTCAACAAAGCTCTTGACCACAGGTAATGCAACATCGGCTTCCAGCAAAGCCATTCGTACCTCACGCAATGTTTCCTCAATATTTTTTTCACTGAGGCTCGCTTTTCCTGATATTTTTTTCAAACTTAACGTAAGACGGTCGCTTAAACTTTCAAACATTGCCATGCGGAACATTCCTAATTGATTTCTATCAAGCCGCATTATAACAATAATTACGCGGCCCTCTTCACCCCAAGCCATGAATATGCCACACTCATGGCTACTTGTTAATGATTTAACGTCATGTTTACTTCAATCACTGGTTTTGCAGCTGTTATCCTTTATTTAGGAGGTTTCAGTTACCTACTATTTAAGCTTCTAAAAGAGCCCACTTTTAATACCTCCGGACTACAAACGCTGGCAGCTGGAGCAATAACTTTGCACGGCTTAAGCACGATGCAGTTGCTTTTTGTTGCTGACGGGCTAGATTTGAGTTTATTTAGAATTTTTGTCTTAATCGCCTTTGTGATTAATTTAGTTGTTTTTATCAGCGGCCGCAAGAAGCCATTGCATAGCATGTATCTTTTGCTTTTCCCAATATCTGCATTGAGCTTAATTGCCGCTTTAGAAACTCCTAGCACTAAATCCGCTGTATTAATGTCACCCTACATTCAGGCTCATATAGTAATTTCTATACTCGCCTATAGTTTACTTGCAATTGCTGCCCTACATGCTTTACTCACTGGCTATCAAAATTGGCAACTAAAACACAAAAAGCAAAATTTCTTAATGCGTACATTCCCCCCACTTCAGACAATGGAAGATTTTCTTTTTGAGCTGATTTTGGCCGGTGAAATAATTCTTACGCTATCGTTGATCAGCGGATTTCTTTATTACGATGATTTATTTGATCAAAAACTACTACACAAAGTCACTCTCAGTATCGTCGCCTGGCTGGTTTATGCGGTACTTCTGTGGGGAAGGCACAGTAGAGGTTGGAGAGGAATCAAAGCAATAAGCTGGAGCTGGGTTGGGTTTGTCGCTATTTTAATGGGGTATGTAGGCAGTAAAATCGTACTCGAATTTATCCTCAACTAACATTTAGCTCGCTAATGTTGAATTGTCAGTTGCCAAAACTATCCAAGTGATCCAACATAACTATATTCAATTTTAATGGAAATCAGTCTTGAACGGTTCAGACCCCCTAGTATTATGGGCAACACTTGCAATACTCTTGGTACTTTCAGCTTTTTTCTCCGGTTCAGAAACCGGAATGATGGCCCTAAATCGATACCGACTTCGCCATCAACGCAAAAAAAGTGCTGGCGCTCGTCGAGCAGCGAAATTATTGGCACAACCCGATAGATTGATTGGCCTTATTTTAATCGGCAATAACGCGGTTAACATTTTGGCGGCAATTATTGCCAACATGCTGGCAATCCTTTATGTCGGAGAAGCTGCAGCTCCTTGGGTGGCTACTGCGTCACTAACCATCATGGTATTAGTTTTTTCTGAAGTCACTCCAAAAACTATCGCAGCTCAGAATCCAGAATGGTTTGCTTTTAAAGCAAGCCATATCTTAAAGCCATTGCTGCAATTACTTTCTCCACTTGTATGGATGGTTAATAAGCTAACCAATGGTGTTGTGCTACTACTAGGCTTTGACCCTAACAAAGATCGTGATGACGGATTGGATTCGGAAGAGCTTAAATCGCTGGTAGATTTGTCAGGGCACAAACTATCAACCAGTCATCAGGGTATGCTCAAGGGAATTCTTGATCTGGAAAATGTAACAGTCGAAGACATTATGATCCCAAGAAACGAAGTCCAGGGTCTTGACCTAGAGGACAGTATTAATAGTCTAACTGCGGCCATGCTTGATTCTGAATATTCTAGGCAGCCAATTTATGAGGGTGATATCAATAACATTATTGGTATTTATCACGGGCGTAAGGCAAATCAACTTTTCCGCTCAGGGGACATCAGCCATGATGCAATAAGGTATTTTGCCGAGGAACCCTATTTTATTCCTGAAACTACAAGTCTGACCAATCAGTTACTAAATTTTAAGAATGCGAAAACGCGCTTTGCGATTGTAGTCGATGAGTATGGTGAAGTTCAGGGGCTTGTCACACTTGAAGATATTCTCGAAGAAATTGTCGGAGACTTTACCACCAATACTGCTGACAACGAGGATGAAGTCATCGCTCAGGGTGATGGTAGCTATCTGATTGATGGCGCAGCCACTATTCGAGAAATTAATAAGGCTACGGGCTGGGATCTACCGACAAAAGGACCCAAGACTCTAAATGGTATAGTGTTTGAGCAACTTGAGAGCATTCCAGATGGTAACGTCAGTTTCATTGTCGCGAATTACCGATTTGAAACCGAAGAAATCAATGGTACTTTGGTTAAAAAGGTACGCGTTTCACCCATGAAAAAACCTAGACAGACTGACGAGTAATCCCTAGTTCTACTATGGAGTACTATCTAGCTTAGCGCGGTGCTCGCAAAGTTTGAGCACCTCTCGCTTTTGATTACCCGACATATTTCGCCACTCGCGAATCTCGTTACTCGTCCTATTACATCCGACGCATACATCGTCTTCATTAAGAGAACATATAGCCGAACAGGGTGAAGTAATATTAAGCTCTGGTGTCATCGCTTAACTTCTCTCAAGTCAGAACGCATGTTAGCGGCTTTTTGAACATACATAGTGGCTCCAGCCAGCAGAAAAGCTCGCATATTTTCATCCGTCTGCCTAATAACCTTACCTGGAGATCCAACGACCATAGATCCATCTGGAATAACTGCGCCTGCTTTAACCAAGGCATTGGCACCAATCAGGCAATCACTTCCAACAATAGCACCATCTAAAATCACCGCTTGAATTCCCACTAGTGTGCGATCCCCGATCTCTCGACAGTGCACCATTGCTTGGTGACCAATAGTCACATCTTCACCTATTTTAAGCGGCTGGCCAGGATCAGCATGCAATACCGCTCCATCTTGTACATTGCTTCGCTTTCCTACTTCAATAACATCGCAGTCACCTCTAATCACAGCATTGAACCAGACACTGGAATCCTCTTTTAGAATGACCTTACCCATGACGTCGGCGCTTGCAGCGATAAATACACTACTATGGATTTGAGGTGTATCTTCACCTATTTGATAAATCATTTGTACCGCCTTTTAGTTATTATTATCTGCAGTGATGTGCGATGGATACTTCAAGTCAATACCTGCATTCAAAGTGGCATTAAGTAAGTCCGTTATCACCTTAAGCGTGAAGCCCCAAATCTTGTAATTGTTATACGTTAGATATGGAAATCGTATCACCCCATCGCCAGTGCCCATCTCTGTTTTAATCTCAAAATATTGATACTGGTCTATATCCAAAAAGATCTTCAATGGTACATTGAAAATAGCGGCCGTCTCAGACGCATCCGCAGTAAGCTCTAGATCATGTAACCCTATAGCTACAAAGGGCGTTACGCTAATCTCTCTGCGCTTTGGTGAAGCTGCAGGCAGTGTAGCGAGAGGTTTTACCGAATTAGGATTAAGACCTATCTCTTCGTTTGCTTCCCTTAGCGCTGTTTGTAGTAAATTGGTGTCTGCGTGATCCCACATGCCGCCTGGAAAAGCCACCTCACCAGGATGACTTTTAAGATGCAAGGCCCGCTGAGTGAGAACAACATGAGGATTATTATCTTCACCATGTAAAATAACGAGCACTGCTGCTGTAGTTAATGTTTTATTTACATCAGGCTGCCGTTTTTTTAACGGAAATTTGATTAACTCATTTGCAATAGTTGTTAGCATTTGTGCATTATACGCAGTCTAAGTTTATTTCTGAGAGTTTCATGAAATTTTGTTCTAGCTGCGGTAACTCTGTTATCCAAAAAATACCTGAAGGCGACAATAGATCTCGCTATGTTTGTGAATCTTGTAATGAGGTCCACTACCAAAACCCTCGCGTGATTGCCGGTATCCTACCGATCTATAAAGATAAGATTCTACTCTGCAAACGCTCAATTGAGCCAAGAGTTGGTTATTGGACTCTGCCTGCTGGTTTTCTGGAGAATGGCGAGTCAACTCTAGAAGGAGCTATGCGAGAATGTTTTGAAGAGTCTTTGGCTAACGTGGTTAATACTGAGCTCTATGCGATATTTGATATCCCACAAATTCATCAAGTGTATATTTTTTACCGAGCAGATTTAGAAAAACCTGTTTTTGGGCCGACCTCGGAATCCTCTGAAGTAGCATTGTTTAGTGAAGCTGAAATTCCTTGGAATGAACTGGCCTTTCCAATGGTAGAGGTGACGCTGGATCATTATTTAGAAGATCGTAAAACGGGACATTTTGACGTTATCAGGGAAGACATAAGGCGCCCTTGGACTAGCAAACACAATCCGTCGAAGAAGTAACTGCTTAGGTCAGTGAGGGACCCGCAGGTCTTACCAACACAGTCGCCTCTGTATTTTGAGCTTCATCCTGCTCTGGCCCTAGCCCAAATTCTAACTCTCGCTTCTGACCTGAGTAGGTCCGAGTTCCTAACAATCCATCCCAAACAGAGAAAATACTTCCAAGATTAGCGTTACTATTCCCAACACTGTGATGAATCTGGTGCTGGGCTGGGCTAATGAATATCTTCTCTAACCGTCCGAATGAAATCCAGATATGTGAATGGCGTAGATTAGCCGCTGCAAAATTAAACATCACTCCAAACATATCAACACCGAGAATCTGCAAGCCTGATAACCGATGTGAGAACAACCAAATAAAGACTCCCGTAATAAAACCAAAGACTACTAATCTTCGACTAAAATACAGAATATGTTCAACTGGGTGTACCCGAAAAATAGTCAAGGGTGTCAATACAGTGGCGCTGTGATGGGTTTTATGGAAATACCACAAAAAATTAAAGCGATGCATGCAAAAGTGCAGTATGAACCTACTTAGATCATCCAATATTAAGAAGGATATACTGAAGATACTCGCAATCCAAAACCACCCAAGATCTAAGTCCGGCGCATCTCCGATGTGTTCCTGCAGAAATCCACCAACTAGCACAGTGACGACCACATGGCTGCCAAAAAATGGAATTATCAGTGTTAAGCGCATTATCGTATTAAACGTCAGCAGGAACATGTCGTAGAGGCTAGAGCGTGACAGCCAGTACTTGGGATTAAATAGACGTCGAAGTTGATCTAACGGGTTAAAGCGCCGCTCCTGATGAGCCACAACAAGCGATGCTATGACCAATGCACTGAGCATATATCCCCAAAAGACCCGTTCAGAAGGATCTATGAATTTTTCAGCGGGGGCTGTCAACAGCTCAAGCAAAATCGTCTCCTAGTATCCTAAAACCGATACCTTACTTGGGCAAGTAAAGTACGAGGTAAGTTTGGTCTAGCACCATATGGCCGATGAGAGACAATTGAAGAGTCATCGGTGAGATTTCTAGCCAATATCTTTACATCAACATCTTCATTGATAAACCAGGTCGCGGAGACGTCGACAGTCGTTATATTGTCAGTATGTAAGCCTTCTGTAATATCACCCAATCCAGGGGTTTCACGCATTCCATGCTGATATTTTATTGCCAGATCAAGTGCCCACAAATCACTCTCAAGCCCCATCTGCCATCTACCCGCATGCTTGGGAACATACGGTAACTCATCGCCTTCATTCACAAGACCCCATTGAGAGAATTGGGAGAAAAAAGAACTTTTAAATTTAGATTCAGAATAGGTGTAATTGATCTGAGAAGTTAAGATCATGGTATTACTAAGATCATATTGCCCTTGCCCAGTAACTTCAATACCACTAACTTCGACGTTTCCGCCACTGAACTCTTGTCCCACCTGGCAATCCGAATCTGAGGCTCTACAACGCCCTAATAAGTTGTCATAGTCACTTTTAAATGCAATCACCTCACCCGAAAAATCAGTCGTAGTATAACGAACACCATATTCAACGTTGACGCTTTCTTCTGATTCAGCGCCCGATTGGCCCGGCCCAGAGGGTGAGAACCCCATATAAATCCCCGCTAAGACACCAAGAGAATCCGTTAATTGCCTATAGACTCCAACACCTGGTGTGGTAATCGTTTGGGTATTTTCTGCTAATGTGTCCAACAACTTATTATCAACACTACCACTGATATCTTCATGTCGAACACCAATGTTAAAGGTCCAATCTGACCAAGAGATATCATCAGAAACCGAAATAGCAACAGCTTCAGTTTGCGCGTAGTTATTAGTTTTGAATGGTCTAGGAATTCCGTCAGACAGCATAACCCCTGACGTCATTATATAGCTACGCGTCTGGTGCCGGCGCCTAACATCGTCTTCGTGATAACGCAGACCGATTTTGATCTTATGCTCGGCACCTAAAAGGTCAAAGTTCTGGTTTACATCAAACTGAATCCCTTGAGATGTATATTCACGATCATTGTCAGTGACGTCGATCGTCAGGTCAGAGTAGCTACCGACTACTGAATCCTGTAACCCCTGAAGTGTGCGATAAGCTGACACAAAAGAGGTAGGGTCACGTAATACATCCTGAACTTTTGGCCCATCCATGAAGCCATCAAACTTGTTCCATGACCGATGATATTCATTGAAATATAACTTGGAGGTAAGCTCAAGATCAGTATTGAACGAAATTGAATGGTTTAAATGAATTTGCCGATGTTCAGACTGAAAGCGGTCCAGCTGTGAGGCCGGATATCGTCGGTCAGGGGTCATTGCAAAATCAGCATCGGTAAGGCCAAGATAGGTTTCATCTGCATCCTCGTCCGCAAATCCGATCTTGACGATCAATGTTTGTGGCAACTCTGTTTTCGGTTGCCAACGTACTTTTAGATTAACATCATTACGCGTAAAACCCGTATCACCGGCACCATCAAGCTGTTTAAAGCCGTCACTTCCGTAGCTAAAGCCTTCCAGAAGCACCCCAACATTATCCATCACATATCCTACGGCACCAGCCACCTTGTGATATCCGTCGGTTCCCGCGGACACATCAATTTCTGCAAAGTCTTCCAGCGGGACGGGACGCGTTACCAAATTAATAGCACCACCAACCGTGTGTGGACCGGTTTGAATTGCGGAAGGCCCTTTTAATACTTCAACTGCGTACAAGCGTGATGCATTAGTTATGTAATAGGCAGCAGGTGCAGAATAAGGCGCAGGGGCAATGAGTACACCATCTTCCATTAGTGTTATCTTTTGGCTACGCTCAGACGTTGCGCCTCGAATGCCTATGTTTGGCCTCAGCCCATAGCCATCCTCTTCGCGCACATAAACCCCAGGCACCGAGCTGACGATCTGGTTTAAATCACTATACCCGTGGCGCCTGAGTTCAGCCGCACTAATCTGCATGCCAGACCCTGAGAGGCTTTTCTTTTCCTCTTTGGTACCGATAATCGTCACTTCCTTAATCATCGGGTCTGACAAGTCTACCCCCCAAGCTACGGACGCGAGAGAGACAGCGAGTAATCCTAAGGCGCTTTTATAAGTTTTAATCTGTATCTCCCCCTGACCCTTCTGGAAGATCAACACCAACATAGGTAATAAATTCTATCTTTAGATCATCGGTAACCCTCTTTACCAGTCCGCCTAGGTTACAGATGGGAAAGGCCGACGCTGTTTCTGGGCTACCAAAAGCACTTTGACAGGCAGACTGATCATTAACAGACGCAAGACCTGCAACCTGGCCCTTCAACGAACTAATTGACTCGTCGGCCTGCATCGCTGTAATTGCGTCAATAACATCAACGATTAATCCCTTAAACTTTGCAGACCAGTCATCTGGCGCAGTTTCGTTGGCTAAGTTATCGAGCCCTCTATCAAAAATCGCTAACATCTGTTCGGCGTTTATTTTTATATTGTCCAGAGACGTTTCACTGTAAGGCGACTCAACAAATTCAGGACAGGTTAATTGGTCATCAGGACAGAGATCATCAATCCCGATAGGGCCATTTAGCTTCGCCGATTTCGAGTGCTTCTCAAAATAGAAGAGTCCATCAGTCATCAATTCGAAGCGCGTACCCACTTCATCAGGGTTTAGAAATTCGTCTCGTGACGCGGTCCAATCAGCGTGGATTTGTTCTGCGTTGGTAGCAACATCATCTGCAATAAGTTCGCTAAGAGCACAGCGCTGAACCTTTCGTTCTGCCTCAGAAAGAGTATTCCATGACGACACTGCTGAGACATTTGCTGCGCACGTATGATCAAGATTATCGTTAAATAGCAAATATTCCAGAGCCGACATACTGCGCTGATTGGCCGAACTTCCTGCAACCTCGAAATCTGCTACGCTGTTCGCATTGACCACTGCAACGTCTGTTGCACAGGTAGAAACAGTTTGCAGTTGCCTATCTTTTTCTAGATAAAAATGTACACGATTTCTCAACGAGAGATTATTGAGTGCCGCAGGGCCAAAGGTATGCATTTCAGTTTTTTGAACCACCTGCATCACTGACTTCCATTCCTCTTGAGCAGCATCGAGCTTAACTGACTCATCAGATGTGCCAAGTGAGGAACAGTAACCTGCGATCGAACCACCAACACCTGCAAAAGTTGCAGCTTTGTCAGCAAGATTTTTGTAATTAGGTATTACTATTCCATCCACTACCGCAGTTAATACCGAAGATTTTGTTGATTCCGCAGATGAATCGCCCACGCTGATGGTCCCGCCCATTCCAGAATGGATGGTACAAAAGTAATACAATGTAACTGGGGTAGACACTGTTACCTCTATCACAGTTTCGCCTGAAGAAGATGTCGTCACTCCATCAGTGTATTCAACACCACCACCATGGGTCCCATCAGTAGTCGTTGAAAATCTTAAAGGGTGTCCAGAGGGATGTACAAACTTATAAGTTTTTCCCGCTTCCAATGTCACTGAGTTGTTCTGAACACCACCAATAACATACACGTTACCCGCACCGTTATTGTTGGGCGCAACTTCAACGTTAATAGTTGTAGAAGTATCCACAGGCGTCGAATCCGTAACATTGACGGTTCTCGTCTTCTCTGTTGCCTGATTACCCGCAGCGTCAGTTGCATTATAAGTGACCGTATAACTTCCAACAGAAGCGGTATCTACTTCCGTTGCATCTATGTCAACTGTCTCTCCAGTGTCTGTTGATGCACCAAGCTCCTGATACTCGGCATTTAAATCAACACCTTGTGGATTATCACCCGTTAACGTTATAACTGGCGCTGTTGTATCACCAGGTGCTACTGGAGCAGGTGCCGGACTTGAGCCCCCTCCTCCACCGCCACAAGCAGTAAGAACAGCAGTCATTAAAAATGGAAGAAAGACGCGTAAATGGTTCATTTTTGAATACCTTTTAAATAGCAAAAGGCTAACCGAAGCTAGCCCAACAATGATCCAATCTAGATTGAGTCATAATCTTACTAAAATAAAAGCCTTTCAGATCATAATATGAAAGGCTTAATTTCATTATATTACCAAGCTAGTGTATTTGCATCTGAGAACCCATAGGCCTCTTGCATCTTAGCCCTGGCTTGAGTCAGTTTACCGATATACGCGTAAACTGCGTCAGACGGAGTTGCCGTTGTGGCAACACCATTCTGGCTTCCATCAGCTAGCACAGGAGCATCACCAATTAGATCAGAAATCATTATCAAATCTGTGATGCTAACGGTGGCAGAGTCATCTCTGAATGGAGACGCAGGGCTAAATTGTAAGCTCAAGACAAAGCCTTTTAATTCTGACCAGTGTTTGGCCACTGTTTCAAAGTTCTTTAAACTTGCCGGAGCGCCACTCTTGTACTCGCTGACATCCGCAATCACATCATTAACATAATGGACCGCAGTAGCTGCAATGCACTTTTCCCATGCAACAGACGCCATTTTGATGTGCTCTTGGAGTTTTACATTTTCAGCATCTGTTAACTCAGGCGCGATTTTGTTTGCCGCGTTGCTGATGATTTGCCGAGCAGCTAGTATGGATGTCATAACATCACCGGAGAAATCTGTTGGGTTCGGACCTGAAGCAGAGCCTGCATCCCGCTTTGCGCAGTTTTGTGAGTGTGCAAAGTTATATTCGCTACGCACATCAATCATGCCATCAGCATCTGTATCATGGTAACCGTTCTTCCACTCATCGCGTCCACTTTTAGCACGCGCTTCTAGATCGGTGTAAGCTAAGTTATCTCTTGCAGCACCGTAATAGCCGAAGCCTTCATCAAACTTATGCTCGCCCGCTGAATAATTCTTCGGCGAATCACCACCATCATCAGTAGTAAGCTTGCTCGCAAAATCAGTTTTAAAGTAGTCGTTAGTTCCCTGAGAGAAATTAACCGCACCCATCAAGAACTTTTGCATTAACTGACGATAGTTACGTCCATGAGCATCAGTATTAACGTTGACGTCTGAGGTAACTCCTTCAGCATCAGTAACCTGAACAACTACACCGTCAGATGCCAAGGTTGCCTGGGTTGTAATCCAATCATTAACCAATGCCAAGGGAGTTGTAATTGCATTACCTGACGCATCCATACGGTTCCAACCAATGAAATCACCGATTAACTTGGACTCTTCTCCACAACCAGCACCACAGCCACCAGCAATTTTCTTATGCAGATTTTTGCCAGAAGAAATAGCACCATAGGTGGCGGCATCTTTCAGCGTAACATTTGCTGCATCTTTGATATATGTACCCATTAAAGTATCAGTTACATCGGCATCTGTACCGTAGACGAAAAAGTCAAGACTTGCCTTTACCGTATCAGCAGTATTTGCAGCATCATCAGAAAGTAATGTTGACATGTAATATGCCATATCAGAAATTAACACCTGACGGGCGGTCTGCCCGGTATAGCTCACTGAAGAATTTTCTTCTGCAGAAAAGTAAGTGTTAGTAAATGCATAAGTCGTTGGCATCGCATCACAAGCATCACCTGAACCATTTACGTCTGTATCTGCTTGGTCTGTATTGGCAACTAGTGGGCAGTTATCATCCGCATTTCCTACGGTATCACCGTCCTGGTCTTCATCGCATGCGTCGCCAATTCCATCGCCATCAGTGTCAGCTTGGTCAGCATTTGCTACAGCTGGGCAGTTATCACCATTATCACCAACACCATCTCCATCTCCATCAACGGTTTCAGACGGATCGTTTGGGAAAGCATCAATGGAATCTTCCACTCCATCGCCGTCCGCATCAGGGGGTGTATTAGTGCCGCTACCACAGCCAACTAGGGTCGCTAGTAATAGCGCAATTAAAATTTTTGAAAACATTGAATTAGAAATCATGGTTCGTCCTTTTGAGTGTTCATTATTGAAAAGCATCAATGCTTGAAATGGTTAAAGCTTGCATCGCCGAGCAAAATAAGCCGGTTGCTTCAAACGGCGATTCAAATTAAATTAATCAGTTCAACAGCATTAGTGCTGAATTTCGGTGTGAATGATAATCACTCTTAATTGCAGAGTCAATAGGAATAAGAACAATTATCATTCGCAATCAATAAGAACGGTCGCAGTTAAACCAATAAAAGTAACATTTGGGGATGTTTCTCGTAAATATAGAGATATGTAGACGTTGGAAATCAACAGACTAGTGGTATAAGACTTACTGCTCTGAACTTTCACCAAGAGCTTCATCTATCAACTGTTTCAATTCACCTTTTTCATGCATTTCAGTGACAATGTCACAGCCACCAATAAGCTCTCCGGCGACCCATAACTGAGGGAACGTGGGCCAATTCCCATAGATCGGCAAGTTGCTGCGTATTTCTGGATTAGACAGGATATCCACATAGGCAAACCGGTGTCCACAACCCATTAATGATTGGACTGTTTTCGAGGAGAATCCGCATTGCGGCTGATTAGGTGATCCCTTCATATAGAGAAGTACCGCATTGTTTTCTACCTGATCGCGAATTGTTTCCATGATATCCATTATAACTTGCCTATATGTTTAATTAACTCAGAAATGTAATTTTAAACCTTTTCAATCGGTGGCGACACCGTTATAAAAATTTATTTTACGACAACGCTCTTAGTCCATGTATTCGCAAAAAATTCATAGGAACCCCTAATCTTGCCAGCCCTCTCAATCCACGTTATGATTTCAGCATCAGTTTAAAAGGCAGCACAGCTGCCTTTTTTTATTCCGATACAAAATCGGAAAGGAAATAATGACAACATGACTTCAACAGCACTGATGAACACCTATGGTGACCGCGCAGCGACACTCGTCAAAGGACAGGGTGCTTGGTTGTGGGACGAAAAAGGTAAAAAGTACCTAGATGCATTATCTGGGATTGCCGTATGTGGGCTCGGACATTCGCACCCTGCAGTTACAAAAGCTATTACTGAGCAATCTCACACCCTAACTCATTGCTCAAATTTCTTTACTATTCCTAACCAAGAAATTCTTGCAGAAAAGCTGTGCCATCTCACCGGCATGACTAACGTTTTTTTTGGTAATTCTGGTGCTGAGGCCAATGAAGCCGCGATTAAAATGGCGCGACTTTTTGGTCATCAGCAAGGAATAAAATTACCTACTGTGCTAGTCATGGAAAACGCCTTTCACGGCAGAACTCTCGCAACGCTTAGCGCCTCTGGTGGACGCAGAGTGCAGGCTGGATTTGAGCCGCTTGTAACAGGGTTTGCACGAGCTCCCTTCGGCGACATTGAGTCACTGCAAACCATAGCAGACAATAATAGGAATATTTGTGCCATTTTTGTCGAACCCATCCAAGGCGAGGGTGGCATAAGAGTCGCCTCAACTGAATATCTAAAGCAACTTAGAGAATTCTGTGATCAAAATAATTGGCTATTGATGCTAGACGAAGTGCAGACAGGTAATGGTAGAACCGGTAAATATTTTTGTTTTCAACATAGCGATATTATTCCAGATGTAGTGACTACATCAAAAGGCCTCGGCAATGGGTTTCCGATTGGAGCCTGTCTGGCAGCCGGCAAAGCGGCTAAGCTAATGCAACCTGGAAACCATGGCTCAACCTTTGGAGGGAATCCGCTTGCCTGCGCGGCTGCATTGGCAACTATTAGCGTAATTGAAAGCCAAGGCTTACTCGTCAGAGCGTCAGTGATCGGCGAAAGACTTATTGCAGGTCTAAAGGAAGGTTTGTCAACAGCTTCTCATGTTGTCGATATTCGCGGCATTGGCTGCATGATAGGCATCGAACTAAACCAGCCCTGTAAATCTTTATTTGCGGCCGCTATTGAAAAAGGCTTGCTGATTAATATCACCGCAGACTCAGTGATTCGGTTGCTGCCGCCATTTATTATGACTGACGAAGAGACGGATATGCTCATCGCAATTCTAGTACCACTAATTATTAACTTTGAGTCTGATTAACAAGGAGACAAACAAATCGCTATTCGACATTTTCTTACTCTGCGAGATTTGAGCACTGATGAATTCAACCAAATAATTCAATCCGCTATAGAACTTAAAGCCGCCCACAGGAAAGGTCAGCAGGCGCCGATCTTTGATGGGAAAGTACTGGGTATGATTTTTGAGAAATCTTCGACGCGAACAAGAGTGTCCTTTGAATCTGGAATGGCTCAACTTGGCGGTAATGCACTATTTCTCTCATCCAATGACTTACAGATGGGAAGAAGTGAACCGGTCGAGGACACAGCGCGAGTTATTTCACGGATGGTCGATATGGTGATGATTAGAACCTTTGATCACGATAAAATTGAGCGCTTTGCTGAGTATTCCAAGGTGCCTGTTATTAATGCACTAACCGATGACTACCATCCCTGCCAAATTTTAGCTGACATTCAAACCTATGTTGAGCATCGAGGCTCTATTCAAGGTAAGACCGTGGCATGGGTTGGTGATGGCAATAACGTTTGCCACTCGTGGATCAACGCCTCGATAATACTGGACTTTAAACTAAACATAGCCTGCCCAGAAGGATATGAACCGAATGCATTATTGGTTACTGAAGCCGGAGACAGAGTCACCCTTACGCGGAATCCAATGGAGGCAGTGACCGGGGCGCAATTGGTTATCACTGATGTATACACCTCTATGGGTCAGGAATCTGAAACGCAGACGAGGCTAGAGCATTTTTCTGGATTTCAGGTCAATCACCGCTTAATGTCTTATGCAGCAGAGGATGCCCTTTTTATGCACTGCCTACCAGCTCATAGAAACGAGGAAGTATCTACTGAACTACTTGAAGATGAATCTATATCAGTGGTGTGGGATGAAGCTGAAAATCGTCTGCATGCCCAAAAAGCGTTGATGAAATTTTTGCTATCAGCTAACACTTAGCCAGCATTTATTGGTAAACCACATTGTCGATTTCATATTCAACATCGCCACTAGGTGCCTTTACGACAACGACATCGCCAATCTCTTTACTGATTAGCGCTCTGGCAATGGGCGACTGATATGAAATCTTACCCGCTTTTACGTCAGCTTCATCATCACCAACGATTCGATAGGTAACCGTTTGGTCAGTAATCATATTAATAATTGTTACTACAGAGCCGAAGATCACCCGATCACCCTGCGGTATCTTCGAGATATCGATGACCTGTGCGTTAGATAGTTTTCCCTCAATATCCTGAATACGACCCTCAGCAAAACTCTGTTGCTCTCGAGCAGCATGGTACTCAGCATTTTCTTTAAGATCACCGTGCTCGCGCGCGGTAGAAATCGCTTCAACAATACTGGGTCGCACGACCTTGATCAAATTATCAAGTTCTCTCCTAAGGGCAGATTCTCCCTCCGCTGTCATTGCATTTTTTTGCATTAAATAATCTCCCTGTGCAACTGCTGTAAACTTCTAACTTCAATCTCACCCGCAAAATTCAACGCTTCGCAAACGGCGTCTCCACCCGCAATAGTCGTAGTATAGTAAACACGATGCTGCTCCGCACTAGAGCGTATAGTGGACGAGTCTACGATAGCCTGCCGACCTTCTGTGGAATTAATGATTAGATCAATCTTATCACTCTTGATCATATCGACAATATGTGGCCTACCCTCTTTTACTTTGTTCACTACCTGCACTTCCAAACCCGAATTCTCGATGATCAGCGCGGTTCCTCTTGTAGCCGCCAATTTAAAGCCAAGTGCGACCAACTTTTTAGCAAGCGCGGGTATATGGTCTTTGTCACGTTGACGAACACTAACAAACGCCGTTCCCTTACTCGGAATTTCATCACTAGCGCCTAGCTCTGCTTTCCCATAAGCCTCAGCAAAGGTTTTTCCAACGCCCATCACTTCACCCGTAGACTTCATTTCAGGTCCAAGAATTGGATCGATACCAGGGAATTTATTGAAAGGAAACACTGCCTCTTTAACACTAAAGTACGGCGGAATAATTTCCTTTGTAAATTTTTGCTGCTCAAGCGTTTGGCCTACCATGCAACGTGCCGCTATTTTTGCAAGAGAGACACCAATACATTTTGAAACGAATGGAATAGTGCGAGATGCTCGTGGATTTACCTCAATAACGTAAATTTTGTCATCCTGCAGGGCAAGCTGAACATTCATCAAACCAACCACACCTAGCTCACGAGCCATCTTTTTACAGACTTCTCTCATCTCATCTTGCACACTTTCACTGAGGCTATAGGGTGGTAGTGAACAGGCTGAATCACCAGAGTGTATTCCGGCTTGTTCAATATGCTGCATAATTGCACCAATGACTACTTGGTCTCCGTCACTAACCGCATCGACATCCATTTCAATAGCATTAGGCAAGAAGAAATCAAGTAACACCGGCGAGTCGTCTGACACCTGAACAGCGGTTTTCATATAGTGGCGTAGCTCGTCTTCTTTATAGACAATTTCCATAGCTCGCCCACCGAGCACATAAGAGGGTCTTACCACCAGGGGGTAACCAATTTCTTTGGCCAGCTCAACCGCCTCATCAGCGCTTCGTGCAGTGGCATTGTGAGGCTGCAATAAACCAAGCTTTTTGATCATTTTCTGAAACCGTTCACGGTCTTCCGCGCGATCAATAGCATCTGGAGTAGTACCAATGATGGGTACTCCTTCTGCCTCCAAAGCACGCGCAAGTTTTAGTGGAGTTTGACCACCAAACTGAACGATCACTCCTTTGGGTTTTTCAAGGCGAACAATTTCTAGTACATCTTCCAACGTCACCGGCTCAAAGAATAATCGATCGGATGTATCATAGTCGGTAGATACTGTTTCTGGGTTACAGTTGACCATAATGGTTTCATAACCATCTTCACGCAGCGCCAAAGCGGCGTGAACACAGCAATAATCAAATTCAATTCCCTGCCCAATGCGGTTGGGACCGCCACCAAGCACAAGAATCTTATCCTTATCGCTAGGTTGGGCCTCACATTCTTCTTCATAGGTAGAATACATGTAGGCGGTTTCAGTCGAAAACTCCGCAGCGCAAGTATCCACTCTCTTATACACAGGATGCATATCAAAACTATAGCGATGTTCACGCATTTGGGTCTCAGTGCATTCTAAAATATCAGCCAGACGGCGATCGGCAAACCCTTTGCGTTTTAGACTATAAAGCCATGCTTCATCAATATCATTCAGCGCTTTACCGTTTAGACGACTCTCTTCAATGACCAGATCCTCGATTTGCACCAAGAACCAGGGGTCTATCTTTGTAATACCAAATATTTCATCGCAACTCATGCCGTGCCGAAAAGCATCAGCCAGATACCAAATTCGATCAGGTCCTGCTTCGGCTAGTTGGTTATATAAAACAGCACCAAAATCATCATCACTGGTATCAACTTTTGGGTCAAAGCCAGCCACACCAACTTCTAGACCGCGCAGTGCTTTCTGCATGGACTCTTGGAAAGTGCGTCCAATTGCCATGACCTCACCCACGGACTTCATCTGCGTAGTTAGAGCCTGATCTGCCTGACTAAACTTTTCAAACGCAAACCGTGGTATTTTGGTTACTACATAATCTATGCTGGGCTCGAAAGATGCAGGTGTTGCACCTCCGGTGATTTCATTTTGCAACTCATCTAAGGTATATCCCACAGCTAACTTAGCCGCGATTCTTGCAATTGGAAAGCCCGTCGCCTTGGAGGCTAGTGCAGATGAGCGCGAAACCCGAGGGTTCATCTCAATAACAATTAGACGTCCATCTTCAGGATTAACTGCAAACTGAACATTTGAACCACCCGTTTCGACCCCAATTTCGCGCAACACCTTGATCGAAGCATTCCGCATGATCTGATATTCTTTATCAGTGAGGGTTTGAGCCGGTGCCACAGTGATCGAGTCGCCAGTATGGATACCCATTGGGTCAAGATTTTCGATAGCACAAACAATAATGCAATTGTCCTTACGATCTCTAACAACCTCCATCTCGAACTCTTTCCAACCAATCAATGATTCATCAATTAGCAGCTCATTAGTCGGTGAAAGATCCAAGCCTCGCCGACAAATTGTTTCAAATTCTTCACGATTGTAGGCAATACCACCGCCAGAACCTCCCATAGTAAAAGAGGGACGGATAACGCATGGAAATCCAAATCGATCAGCAACTTGTGTCGCTTCTTCCAAACTATGAGCAATTCCAGAATTAGGTGTACTAAGACCGATTGATTTCATTGCCTTATCAAAACGTTCGCGGTCTTCAGCCTTGTCGATCGCATCGGCATTAGCGCCGATCATTTCGACGGAAAATTTATCGAGCACTCCATGCTTGGCAAGATCTAAGGCGCAATTAAGTGCAGTTTGGCCACCCATCGTTGGAAGCAAGGCATCAGGCCGCTCTTTCTCAATAATTCTTGCAACAGTATTCCACTCAACAGGTTCGATGTAGGTTGCATCCGCCATTGAAGGATCAGTCATGATCGTCGCTGGATTGGAGTTAACCAAAATAACTCTGAAGCCTTCTTCTCGCAACGCTTTACAAGCCTGGGCTCCGGAATAATCAAACTCACACGCCTGACCAATAATAATCGGTCCAGCACCAAGGATCAGAATACTTTTTATATCAGTTCTTTTTGGCATGTTTACTCCGCTAACGCCTGTCGGTTAGCTTCCATTAAATCTATAAAATGGTCGAATAGTGGCGCTGCGTCATGGGGACCAGGACTTGCCTCCGGATGACCTTGAAAACTGAAAGCGGCTTTATCCGTTCTATGAATACCCTGCAATGACCCATCAAACAATGAGCGATGCGTAGCCACTAGATTGTCGGGCAAACTATCTTCATCAACGGCAAATCCATGATTTTGACTGGTAATCATCACAACATTGTTTTGTATATCTTCAACCGGATGATTAGCGCCGTGGTGCCCAAACTTCATTTTCATCGTGCTAGCCCCTGAGGCTAGAGCGAGTAACTGGTGCCCCAAACAAATACCGAAAACCGGCACCTGTGTTTCTAAGATCTTTTGAATTGCGCTAATCGCATAGTCACAAGGTTCAGGATCTCCTGGACCGTTAGAGAGAAATACGCCGTCTGGACGCATCGCCAAAACATCCTCAGCCGAGGTTTTTGCTGGCACCACAAGCAACTCACAATCACGATCGGCTAACATACGTAAAATATTCCGCTTTACTCCATAATCGTAAGCAACCACTTTGTACTTTGCCGAGTCTGCCTGCTGTGTCTTATAGCCCTGACCCAATACCCAGCTGTGTTCTGTCCACGGATAACTATTATTGGTAGTTACCTCTTTGGCCAAGTCCATTCCCTTGAGACCCGAAAATTCACGCGCTGAGGCTAAGGCCTTTTGCTCATCAATATGGCCAGCCATAATACATCCGCTTTGAGCACCGGTCTGACGCAGTATTCTGGTTAATTTCCGGGTATCTATATCGGCGATTCCGAGAATATTTTTGGTGGTGAGGTAATCGTCCAAGCTTGCTTCACTACGGAAATTTGAGGCCAAGAGCGGCAGATCTCTAATAACTAATCCCGCAGCCCAAATGGTGTCCGACTCTTCATCTTCAGCATTAACACCCGTATTACCTATATGAGGATAGGTTAGGGTGACAATTTGACGAGCATAAGAGGGGTCAGTTAGGATTTCTTGATAACCAGTGAGAGCTGTATTAAAAACCACCTCACCAACAGAGAGGCCTTCCGCACCAATGGCAGTTCCTCTGAAAATTGTTCCGTCTGCAAGCGCAAGTACGGCTTCCCGGCGAGTCTGGGAATTCACACAACCTCCTAAATAGTTGACGTTCAATCTATTAAGACCACAATCAGTCTAGGCGATTGCATCTCAATAAAAATAACTCTGAAATGATAGGCAAATTTTTCTTAAGTTTGCAAAAAAGCGAGATGACACTATGGGTCTCATCTCGCTTAAATAAAATACTCTGTTTTGCTCTAACCTCTCAGAACGAGACCGCTTTTTACTAGTGCGGTGTTAGGAGAGAAGTATAGGGAAAAAGGACTATATTGTCCATTGCCGAGGATCAAAAATTCACCAAAACATAACTGCTAGGCCCGAGCTTTAAAAACGGCTATTTAAAACCCAAAACATCTTGCATATCGAACATACCAGGCCCTTTACCCTCAAGCCACTTAGAGGATCGCACCGCGCCCCGAGCAAAAGCAGCTCGGCTGGAAGCCTTGTGCACAATTTCAACGCGTTCGCCATCCGCCGCGAACAGAACCGTGTGATCTCCAACGATATCACCTGCTCTAACCGAAGAGAATCCAATCGATTTAGGATCTCGCGCGCCGGTAAGACCTTCGCGCCCATAAACAGCAACGTTATCAAGATCTCGACCCAATGCGTTCGCGACCGATTTACCAAGCGACAGTGCCGTCCCTGATGGCGCATCAACTTTGTCCTTATGATGTGCCTCACTTATCTCAATGTCCGCATCATCTCCGAGCGCCAGCGCCGCAATTTCGGCCAATTTGAAACAAAGATTTACGCCAGTTGAAAAGTTTGACGCCATGCAAACGGATATAGTCTTACTCGCGGAGTGCACAGACTGAAGTTGATCTGTGGTTAATCCCGTTGTACCAATCACTAAATTTTTGTCGTACTGCTGGCAAATTTGCGCGTTGTTAACAGTAGACTCTGGGACACTGAAGTCTATCAGCGTATCAAAAACGCCCACCACTTCAAGGACGGAGTCGACCACTAGAATATTATTGCGCCCGAGGCCCGCCAACTCTCCTGCATCAGCACCAATGTGCATGCTTGCTGAGTGCTCTACAGCAGCCGTTAACTGTACGCCATCCATAGAGGCAAGTGCTTCAATCAGGGCTCTGCCCATTCGGCCGCCAGCTCCAGTAATCGCTATATTACGCACTATGTCTCTCCTCGTTATATCTAACGCCTGACACCATCGTCCCCAAGATTCAGTTTAAACTCAGCTGGTCAGGTTATCGAAAAACTTCTTTACGCCATCAAACCAATGATTACTCCGCGGAGAATGCTTGCTTGCACCCGCTAAACTAGCATCAAAGCTCTCTAACAAAGCACGCTGCTCTGCACTTAAGTTAACTGGGGTCTCAACTACAACCCTGCATAATAAATCACCCTGAGCACCACCTCGAACAGGAGCTACACCTTTGCCGCGTAGGCGAAATAGCTTGCTGCTTTGAGTTTCAGCAGGGATCTTTAACTTCACTTTACCGGACAGCGTAGGGACCTCCAGATCACCACCCAACGCCGCCTGTACAAAGCTTATAGGGACTTCACAATGTAGATTACTGCCGTCGCGTACGAAAATATCATGTTCTCGTACATGCATTTGAACATACAAATCGCCTGTAGGCCCTCCCTGAGGACCGGCCTCGCCTTTACCGGAAAGACGAATGCGGTCTCCCGTGTCAACGCCAGCAGGAATTTTTACAGAAAGCGTTTTGCGCTCTTCTTTAACGCCTTGCCCATGGCACACACCACAGGGATCTGAAATCATCTTGCCGCGACCACGACATGTTGGGCAGGCCTGCTGAACAGAGAAAAAGCCCTGAGACATTCTCACTTGCCCTACTCCGCCACACGTATCACAATTTACCGGAGCAGTGCCTTTTCGTGCACCTGAGCCTCCACATGGATCACAGTGTGTCATGGTAGGAACTTCGATTTGGACAGTCTTACCTTTTACAGCATGCTCTAAATCAAGCTGTAAATCATAGCGTAAGTCTGAACCTCTAGCTGGTCCGCTACGACCACGACCTCCGCCACCGCCACCACCACCAAATATGTCACCAAAAACATCGCCAAAAACATCACTGAAACCAGCGCCACCCTGCTGGCCTCCACCATTTTGGTCTAAACCAGCATGCCCAAAGCGGTCATAAGTAGATTTTTTATCGGTATCACTAAGTACTTCATAAGCCTCTTGGGCTTCTTTGAATTTTTCGTCAGCATTTTTATCATCTGGATTTCGATCAGGGTGGAACTTCATCGCTATACGACGAAATGCTTTCTTTATTTCGGGAGCAGAGGCGTTGCTGTCCACTCCGAGTACTTCGTAATAATCCCGCTTTGCCATACTTCGATTACTTCCCAACCATCATCGGTAACATTTTTCGCTACAGATAGAGCCTTAAATAAAGAGGCGCGAACCTCATTTTGAGATATCGCTCAAAATTCACCTCGCGCCTAAACTTAACAACATATGAATCTAATCAAACAAAGATTACTTAGTATCTTCTTTAACATCCTCGTCTTTAACTTCTTCGAACTCAGCATCCATAGCGTCATCGCCAGGAGCTTGCTCGCCTGCAGGCTGCTCACCAGCTTCTGCTTGTTCTGCATAAAGCTTTTGAGCTAAGCCAGAGGAGGCTTCTGAGAGTACTTTAGAGGCCTCATCTATCGCAGCCTTATCATCGCCCTGGACAGCATCTTCTACTTGCTTAACGCCTGCTTCAATCGCAGATTTTTCTTCTTCAGTGGCCTTGTCACCAGCCTCTTCCAAGGTTTTCTTAGCGGCATGCGCCAAACCATCGGCAGTATTACGCGCTTGAACCAGCTCTTCAAACTTTTTATCTTCAGCAGCGTTTGCCTCAGCATCTTTGACCATTGCATCGATTTCTTCATCAGACAATCCTGATGACGCTTTAATGATGATCGACTGCTCTTTGCCCGTCGCCTTATCTTTAGCACCAACATTTAAAATACCATTAGCATCGATATCAAAGGTAACTTCAATCTGTGGCATGCCTCTTGGTGCTGGCGGAATATCCGACAGGTCAAAACGACCCAACGACTTATTTTGAGTCGCCTGCTTACGTTCACCTTGCACAACATGAATAGTCACGGCAGCTTGGTTGTCATCCGCAGTCGAGAAAATTTGTGATTTCTTCGTTGGAATAGTAGTATTTTTTTCAATCACCGGCGTTGCTACGCCGCCCATCGTTTCAATACCTAAACTAAGTGGAGTAACATCCAATAACAATACGTCAGTAACATCGCCAGAAAGTACAGCACCTTGTAATCCAGCACCAACAGCTACAGCTTCATCTGGATTAACATCCTTACGCGGTTCTTTACCGAAGAAGGCCGTTACCTTGTCTTGCACCATTGGCATACGAGTTTGACCGCCCACCAAAATAATTTCATCAATTTCAGATGTGGACTTACCCGCATCCTTTAGAGCCGTTTTTAAAGGCTCTAAAGAACGTTCTACTAAATCTTCTACTAACGACTCAAGCTTCGCACGCGTCAGTTTTACCACAAGGTGTTTTGGGCCTGTAGCATCAGCAGTAATATAAGGAAGATTAACTTCGGTTTGCTGACTAGATGACAGTTCGATTTTTGATTTTTCAGCAGCTTCCTTAAGACGCTGCATAGCTAGCGGATCGCTGTGCAAGTCAATACCACTGTCCTGCTTGAATTCTGCTGATAAATACTCAATGAGACGCATATCAAAGTCTTCACCACCTAGGAACGTATCGCCGTTTGTGGCAAGTACTTCAAATTGTTTTTCGCCATCGACATCAGCGATTTCAATTACCGAAATATCAAAGGTTCCACCGCCCAAATCATATACCGCAACAACGCTATCACCCGGAGTCTTGTCAATTCCATAAGCAAGTGCAGCCGCAGTTGGCTCATTTATAATTCGCTTAACCTCAAGGCCCGCAATTCGCCCTGCATCTTTAGTGGCCTGACGCTGAGAGTCATTGAAATAAGCAGGGACAGTAATAACCGCTTCAGTCACAGCTTCACCGAGGTAATCCTCAGCTGTTTTTTTCATTTTCTTTAAAATTTCAGCTGAGATTTGAGGCGCAGCTTTCGCATCACCTTTGATCTCAACCCAGGCATCCCCGTTATCCGCTTTAACGATCTTGTAGGGAACCATTTTAATGTCTTTTTGCACGACATCGTCTTCGAAACGACGGCCAATAAGGCGCTTTACCGCATAAACTGTATTTTCAGGGTTAGTAACGGCTTGTCTTTTTGCCGACTGACCCACTAAAATTTCGCCGTCATCAGCGAATGCCACGACTGAGGGGGTCGTTCTTGCTCCCTCAGCATTTTCAATTACCTTGGGCTTATCACCTTCGAGTACTGACACACATGAGTTGGTAGTACCCAAATCAATTCCGATAATCTTTCCCATCTCTTAACTCTCCGTTACTTGTCTTAAAACCCATAACAGGTCTTATTAAAAAAATATTTGCTTAACCCTTATATGGGTGTGGGTTTAAAAACTTCAAGGGCACAGGCACCTCAATTTCTGTTTTTAATCAACCTGCTTTTGACACAACCACCATTGCTGGCCTAACCAGACGACCATTTAGGGTATAACCTTTTTGGAAAACATCCATGACTGTATTAGGTTCTAAATCAGGATTAGGCACCATACTTACCGCTTGATGCAGATCGGCGTCAAATGGTTGGCCTACAGGGTCGACCGCTTCAATCTTAAAGCGCACAAGAACATCAGAAAATGCTTTAAGCGTTAGCTCTAGCCCCGTCGCTACCGCTTTTTGCGCGTCATCAGCAGCATCAATTGTGCTTAGTGCGCGCTCAAGATTGTCAACAACAGGTAGCAATTCAGTAGCGAACTTATCTAATGCGTACTTGTGCGCATTTTCCACATCACGTTCGGCACGACGACGGACATTTTGCATTTCCGCCTGTATTCTGAGCACTTGGTCATTGGCCTTGCTAACCTGTTGCTGAAGTTCTTCGGCCTCAGACAGCTGGTCCTCTGCTAAAAGTTCTTCAATTATCTCTGCGTCAAGACTTTCGGCTTTTTCAGCAGCCAATACCTCAGCTGGAGTAACCTCTGATTCCATCGATTTTTCTTCGCCATCATTAACTTCTTCGTGCATGCTATTTTCCTCAAACTTTGGTTAGCGAATACTCTAATCGCTAAGATTATTGATTCGTTGGTTAGTAACCTTTACCCTATGGCTAAATATGGGGACGAACTCCTGAGTTTCAAGCGATGGCATCAGTAAAATATACATGTCATGGCTTTTTGTTAATCGGCTGGTAAAAACTTTGCTTCTTTCGATCAATATTAATAATTACACCCTCGTTGAATCTCTTGAAATAGAATTCAACAAAGGGACCACCGCTATCACAGGTGAAACTGGTGCTGGAAAGTCGTTGGTTTTGGATGCGCTCGGCATGGCATTGGGTGATCGTGCTGATACAGATACTATTCGCCATGGTAAGGCGCGTGCTGAAATTACTGCCACTTTTGATATTAATAATATCGAGGATGCTAAAAAGTGGCTACATGATAACGATTTCAATAACGATGAAAACTGCATACTCCGGCGAATATACACAACCGAGGGGCGCTCTAAGGGCTATATTAATGGTCAACCCAGTACTATGTCTCAATTACAAGAGTTGGGTGACATGCTCACCGACATCCATAGCCAGCATGAGCATCAATCGCTATTAAGAAAAGATACTCACAGACGCCTTTTAGATGAGTATGCAAAAGTTGAGGACTTAACTAAACAGGTAGCCAGCCACTATGTCCTCTGGCATAAAACAAATAATGACTTAAGTAATCTTCTCAAGCGCTCTGATGAACTGGACGCCCGAAAGGAGTTACTAGGCTTTCAAGTAGTTGAACTGCAACAGCTCGATCTCACAGCGCCGTATTTAGATAATCTAGAACTAGAACAGAAGACCCTCGCCAATGCTGAACAAATAGTTCAAGACAGTCATAGCTTGCTAGCCATTTGTGAGCAAGCTGAAGGGTTTAACCTTCGCGATGGCCTCAATAGCGCTCTGTCTATCCTTTCCACCATAGATTACAAGCCAGAGGCTCTGAAAATCACGGAAGAACTTCTTCAAGGTGGTTTGATTCAAGTAGAGGAAGCGATCACTGAGATTGGACACCATATTGATAAATTTGAAGCCGATCCTCAACGACTACAGATAGTAGAAGACGAACTATCGGTAGTTTTCCAATTAGCACGCAAGCACAGAGTATTACCAGACCAGTTAGAAGCGACTAAAACTGCCTTGGAGTCCGAGCTAAAGAGTCTTCTTGGCGGTAGTGAAAATGTCGGTGCTTTGCAACTAAAGCTAGCTGACTTGGCCGAAAATTATATGACCTGCGCAAAGAAATTATCGGCTAAACGAAAAGTCGCGGCAAAAACTATGTCTACTGAAATTAACCAACAGCTGCAAGCCTTATCAATGGAAGGAGCAGAACTCCTCATTCAACTTTCTCCAAACCCTAACGGTGAATATCGGTCGGCTGGTTTGGAAGAAATCGAATTTTTACTAGCAAGTAACCCCGGTCAGCCTCATAAAATGCTGGCAAAAATTGCCTCTGGCGGCGAGCTATCTAGAATTAGCCTTGCCATCCAAGTGGTTGCTGCGGGTCATTCAAACATACCAACATTAGTGTTTGATGAGGTCGATGTCGGTATTGGAGGCAGTACGGCAGATGTTGTTGGGACGTTATTAAAACAACTGGGTAATCGTGGTCAGGTTATAAGCGTCACACACCAACCTCAAGTGGCAGCTCATGCTCACCACCATTATCTAGCGAGTAAAATCAGTGAGGGAAATAGTACTGAATCTTTGATGTCTCCCTTAAATAATCAACAGCGTATCGACGAACTTGCGCGCATGTTGGGCGGAGCAACGGTCACCCAACAAACCCTTTCTCATGCATCAGAGCTGCTAAGCTTGGCATCATCTTAAGTCCGTCCGTGGCTAATAATTAGCGTTTAATAAGCAAAAAAAACCCCGGCTAATAACCGGGGTTTTTTTGTCTAAACGCTAATCAACTATGCTTCTGGCTCTGACTCTGGCGCAGTCTCTGGAGCAACATCTGCAGCTGGCGCTGGTGCTTTCTCAGGTACGGTACCTTCTTCAATCTGAGCTTCTTTGATCGACAGCTTAACTCGACCACGGTTATCAATCTCAGTTACCTTAACTCGAACATCCTGACCTTCGGTCAAGTAATCGGTTACTTTAGCAACACGTTCCTGTGCAATCTGAGAAATATGAACCAGCCCGTCTGTACCTGGCATAAAGTTAACAAAAGCACCAAAGTCGACAATCCGTACAACCTTGCCGTCATAAATAGTACCTGGCTCAGGATCAGCAACAATCGCCCTAATAGCATCCATTGCTGCATTTAAGCCCTCAGTATCTTCTGAGTAAATCTTTACTGCACCATCATCATTAATATCGATGGTAGAGTTGTGATCTTCACAAAGGCTACGGATAGTTGCACCACCCTTACCAATAACATCACGGATCTTATCTGAATCAATTTGCATAACACCCATACGCGGTGCTGTGTCGGCTACTTCATCGCGTCCACTAGCTAGTACTTTGTTCATTTCGTCCAAAATAAATAGCCGTGCATCCATGGCTTGCTCCAAAGCAATCTCCATGATTTCTTCAGTGATACCTTCAATCTTGATATCCATCTGCAGAGCGGTAATTCCCGCTGCTGTTCCGGCAACTTTAAAGTCCATATCGCCAAGATGATCTTCATCACCTAAAATATCAGTCAAGACGGCAAAGCCTTCAGCTTCTTTAACCAGACCCATAGCAATACCAGCAACCGGTGCTTTCAATGGTACGCCGGCATCCATTAATGCCAAGCTTGAACCACAAACCGACGCCATAGAGCTTGAACCGTTAGATTCAGTAATCTCAGATACCACTCGCATGGCATAAGGAAACTCTTCTGGATTAGGTAGTACCGCATTAATACCGCGACGAGCTAGACGTCCATGACCTACTTCACGTCGGCTAGTGAAGCCTATACGACCACACTCACCCACTGAGTAAGGAGGGAAGTTGTAGTGCAACATGAACGGATCATCACGACGGCCCTCAAGAGCATCAATCATTTGAGCATCTCGGGTAGAACCCAAGGTTGCTGCAACGATCGCCTGAGTCTCACCACGAGTAAATAGTGCAGAACCATGTACCTTTGGAAGAATACCTACTTCAACATTGATACCGCGAACAGTTTTAGTGTCACGACCGTCAATACGCGGCTCACCACGAATAATTCTGCCACGTACCACTTTCTTCTCAAGCTTTTTAAACGCATCTTTAATATCGTCTACTGACGCACCATCATCAGACGCTAATTCAGCATAAGCGCGATCGCGCAGCGCATTTACACTGACAACTCGCTCTTGCTTATCAACAACCTGGTAAGCCGCATCAACCTCAGCGCCCACTAAATTGTGTAACGCTTCTTTAAGCTCAGCATTTTCAACGTCACCCTGCCAATCCCAACGAGGCTTTCCAGCTTCGTCAGCAAGTTGTTGGATCACGCTAATCACTGCCTGCATTTCTTGGTGAGCAAAAAGAACACCACCTAACATAATGTCTTCTGACAACTCGCTGGCCTCAGACTCAACCATAAGGACTGCGTCTTTGGTACCGGCTACAACCATATCCAGTGACGATCCTGCCAGTTCACTGTAGGTTGGGTTCAAAAGATAACCTGACTCTTCTGTATAACCAACCCGAGCACCACCGATAGGCCCATTAAAGGGAATACCTGAGATTGAGAGCGCTGCCGATGTTCCAATCATTGCAGCGATATCTGGGTCGATATTTTTCTCAGCTGAAATAACGGTACAAACCACCTGAACCTCGTTTTTGAAGCCATTTGGAAAGAGAGGGCGAATAGGACGGTCAATCAATCTTGAAGTCAGAGTTTCTTTCTCATTCGGTCGGCCTTCACGCTTGAAGAAACCACCGGGGATCTTACCCGCGGCATAGGCTTTTTCGACGTAGTGAACACCTAGCGGGAAAAAATCCATACCTGCTTTAGCTTCTCTTGCGCCAACAACGGTACAAAGTACTGTTGTATCATCGATTGAACATAAAACAGCACCCGTTGCCTGTCTGGCAATGCGACCTGTTTCCAACGTAACGGTATGATTACCGTATTGAAATTTCTTAATTAAAGGATTCATAATTTTACCTTTGTTATTTACCTTGTGCGTCTTGTCTAGATCCTGCTTGTGCGCTGCTCGGGTTACTTATAGCGACCAACAGGGGTAGATATAAGTAACTCGATCAGCATATATTCAGGCATCGTTTAAAGACGATTTAAATTAGGTGCTCACTAAAACCAGTACGGCCCCTAAATAGGAGCCGCACCATGAACACTTATCGACGTAAACCAAGCTTCTTAATCAGTTGGCTGTAGCGTTCGACGTTTTTACCCTTCAAATAATCGAGTAATTTACGACGCTGATTAACCATTCTAATAAGACCGCGACGTGAATGGTGATCTTTTTTGTGATCGCCAAAGTGGCCTTGTAGCTTGTTAATGTTTACAGTTAGCAATGCAACCTGCACTTCAGGTGATCCTGTATCGTTTTCACAGGTAGCGTGTTCGGCGACGATTGTTGCTTTTTCTTCTGCACTTAGTGCCATGATGATTCACTCCAATATGCGAGTTTAAAAAATTCAGATTTGCCCGCGCATATTTACAGACAACCCAACTTAAGAGCTGATACTTATGTATCAGCATTTATCGATGGCTATTACTACAGCCATCTGAATATCGTTTTCCTTTCGAGAGTAAAGTGATGAGACCGTTCTAAGCGTCTTCAACTACTAATCGTTTTGGTGCGACTTGACCATCTGCGGTAACTTCACCGACACCCAAGAAGTCTCCGCCCTCGCGAAAGACGCGCACTATATCCCCTTCTTGCCCATTACGAAAGGCTTGATTTGACATAACTGGTTGTCCTAATTGAAAATATCCGGCCACTACCGCTGATAATTCAACTGCCATTCGATCTGCTACTGCAATATCCATTGGCTTCAAAAGCTCATCAAGATCCGTCGGCTCAACTGTTTCTCGCCGTCTTTGTAACTCTTCAAGGGTTATCGTTTGTTCATCATTGAAGGGCCCAGCAATGTTACGATGCAATGCACTGACATGAGCCCCACAACCAAGCATATTACCTAAATCTTCGGCCAAGCTACGGACATAAGTACCTTTACTTACATGCACTTCAACATCCAACTCGGCCTTTGACCCTGGGCGAAAGTCTAAAATATTATATTTAAATACAGTGACAGGACGTGGTTCTCGTTCAATTTCGATACCTTGTCGAGCAAGTTTATAGAGAGGTTGGCCGTTATGCTTTAGAGCAGAATACATGGAGGGAATCTGTAAAATATCACCTCTAAACGCCTCGATCGCTAATTCAATCTGCTGCTCAGTAATACTCGACGCGTCTTGCTCTTGAACCACAGCTCCATCGCAGTCGCCGGTCTCAGTGTGCACACCTAGTGTAAAGGTACTACGATAATGCTTATCTGAATCTAGTAAAAACTGACTAAATTTAGTGGCCTCGCCCAAACAAATTGGGAGCACGCCAGTGGCAAGCGGATCCAGACTGCCGGTATGTCCAGCTTTGTTGGCATCAAAGAGATTTTTAACCCGTTGCAAAGCCTGGTTGGATGACAACCCTTGGGGTTTGTTGAGCAAAAAAATACCGTTTACTGAACGACCTCGGTTACGCCTACGAGCCAATGCTAATGACCTTCGGTGTCCACAGGCTGATCATTTTCGTCTTGATCAGAGCCCTGCTGCTTTGACATAGCATAATCAATCAGCGCTGAAAGATGCTGACCCCGACGGCCACTTTCGTCAAACAAAAAGGTTAGCTTTGGAGTGATACGCAATTTGATACTGGACGCAAGTAGTTTTCGTAGATAACCAGACGCACCATTTAGAGCGCCCATTGCTTCATCTATTTCTTCCTGAGTACGCTCACCTAAAAATGTTACATGTATTTTGGCGTAAGCTAGGTCTCTGCTCACATCGACATCAGTAACACTCACCATACCAACTCTTGGGTCACGAACACCGTCACGAATCAATACCGCCAACTCTTGTTGGACGGCATCTGAAACGCGTTCTGCTCGGGTAAATTCTCTTGGCATAGTAGTCTTTAGTTACACCTAATTATGGGTTAGTTCGATGTATAGAACCCATTAAAGCGAACGCTTTACCTCAGTGATGTCATACACTTCGATGAGATCTCCAGCCTTGACGTCATTGTAGTCCTTGACACCAATTCCACACTCCATGCCATTACGCACTTCGCTAGCTTCATCTTTAAATCGGCGTAAGGATTCTAATTCACCCTGATAAATAACAACATTATCACGTAATACACGAATCGGCTTACTGCGTTGAACAGATCCTTCAGTCACCATACATCCAGCAATTGCTCCAAATTTTGGTGAACGGAACACATCACGAACTTCTGCAATACCGACTATTTCCTCACGCGTCTCTGGCGCCAACATTCCAGATAGAGCCGATTTAACTTCATCGAGAAGATTATAGATAATGCTGTAATAGCGAATTTCAATACTTTCCTTTTCAGCCAGTCCCTTAGCCGAACCACCCGCACGGACATTAAAGCCCAAAACAATAGCGCCAGTAGTCAATGCCAAGTTGATGTCTGATTCGGTAATACCGCCAACACCAGAAGCGACAATATCTACAGCAACTTCATCGGTCGCAAAATCGTGTAACGCACTATTAATAGCCTCTAGTGAGCCTCTTACATCCGTTTTGACAATTAAGTTGAGCTTGTTGACCTGCGTGCTGCCCATATCAGAAAACATGTTTTCCAGCTTAGCTGCTTGCTGGCGAGACATTCTTTCGTGCCTGGATTTAGTCACTCGTAAATCAGCAATTTCTTTTGCTTTGCGCTCATCATCAACAACAAAAAATTCATCACCGGCATTGGGAACTTCGTCTAATCCCAAAATTTCGACCGGGATCGACGGTCCAGCCTCCGTAATAGGCTTTTGCATTTCGTCGGTCATCGCTCGAATTTTACCCACACTCTCGCCAGCCAACATAAAGTCACCTTTACGCAAAGTACCTTGCTGTATGAGCGCAGTCGCAACTACACCGCGACCTTTATCAATTCTTGCTTCAACAATAACGCCGCGAGCAGGAACATCAACAGGTGCTTTCAATTCAAGAAGCTCCGCTTGCAGTAACACTGCTTCAAGCAATTCCTCAATTCCATCACCGGTTTCAGCCGACACTTTCATAAACTGGGTATCACCGCCCCATTCTTCTGGGATAACATCTTTTGCGCCCAACTCACTTGTCACTCTTTCTGGATCTGCACCCTCTTTATCCATTTTGTTAATGGCGACAACCAAAGGTACCCCAGCCGCTTTAGCATGCTGAATAGCTTCTTCTGTCTGAGGCATTACGCCGTCATCAGCAGCAACAACCAATATAACAACATCAGTGGCCTGAGCGCCACGTGCGCGCATCGCGGTAAATGCAGCGTGACCTGGTGTGTCTAAAAAGGTAACCATTCCTTTAGGAGTATTCACGTGGTACGCACCAATGTGCTGAGTAATACCACCCGCCTCTCCCGAAGCAACGTGCGTTTTCTTTATTCGGTCAAGCAAAGAGGTCTTACCGTGATCGACATGGCCCATTACCGTAACAATTGGCGCCCGAGACTCCCCATCGGTGACACTTTCGATATCTTCAAACTGCCTGGCTAATTGATCTTCAACTGTATTCTCAACCGCAGCTATGGGCTGATGACCCAACTCTTCAACTACCAAAAATGCTGTTTCTTGGTCGATCACTTCATTAACATTGGCCATCACACCTAGCTTCATCAATGCTCTTACAACAACACCTGCTTTAAGTGCCATCTTGCCCGCTAAATCACCTACGGTTAATTCTTCAGGAATCGCAACCTCAAAGGTTTTCTTTTCTACAGGTCGTTTAAATGTGTGCTTGTTATCCATTTTAAGCGCGGCACGAGAAGCCTTTAGTCGGCCTTTACCAAATCTGTCATCGCCATCATCCAGCTGTAATCGAGGCTTCTTCTTGCCCGACTTACCAAGCGGCTTCTTGGCTTTTCTCGCTAACTTATCTTCGTCATCGTTTGGCTTGTCGTGCCGACGTGCTTTATCTTGAACCGGTTCGGTAGCCACAACTGGAACATGCTTTGTAGTCTTCCCAGCTTTCTTAGCTTCCTCACTAGCAATTACAGAGGCTGCTTCAGCAGCTTTTCGCGCTTCTTCGGTAAGCTTATCGTTAGCCTTTTGCTGTGCCGCTTCGCGAACGTCCTCTTCGGCTTTACGTCGACTTAAAATACCGGCTATTCGTTGTTCTTCAACATTGTCGGTACCTGAACTTCTTCTCGGGATAGGAGCGGCTACTTCAGGAGCACTAGCTTCAGACGCAGCTACTTCAGCCGCAGCGTCAATCAATGCTTGAGCTTCTAATTCAGCCTGTTGCTGGGCTGCTAATTCTGCCTCTTCACGAGCCTTGGCTTCGCTCTCAAGATCAACTTGTGCCTGTAACTCTTCGTCACTACGTTTGACATAGGTACGCTTTTTACGAACTTCAATGTTGACGGTTTTACGATTTCCGGACCGCAGTGTGCTAACGGTCTTGCGCCTAAGAGTAATTTTCTTTGGCTCACCCGAACTTTCGCCATGGAGCCCTTTAAGGTAACCAAGCAGAGTCTGCTTCTCATCATCAGAGACCGTGGCCTCAGCCGAATCATGGGAGAGACCCGCTTCTTTCATTTGCATTAGCAAACGATCGACAGATGCCCCCACGGTTTTTGCTAGTTCAGTTACTGTAACTTCAGCCATCGGTTATCCTCTATTACAACCCGATTAATTATTCGCCTTCTTCTTCTGCGAACCAAGGTGCGCGAGCAGTCATTATTAATGATGCCGCTTTTTCTTCGTCCATACCTTCTATGTCCATCAGATCATCAACAGCCTGTTCAGCCAGATCTTCCATAGTAATGATACTTTTTGCTGTCAATTTGTAGGCCAAGGACTTGTCCATGCCTTCCATTGTTAGTAAGTCTTCAGCGGGCTCGACATTAGTAAGCTGCTCTTCGCTAGCCAAAGCACGAGTTAACAGTGCGTCTTTCGCGCGCGCGCGTAGCTCTTCCGCGATATCTTCGTCAAAGCCTTCAATAGCACTCATCTCTTCAAGGGGCACATAAGCGACCTCTTCGAGACTTGTAAACCCTTCTTCGACCAGCACCACGGCAACATCTTCGTCAACATCCAGCGCTTCCATCAAACTTTCTACATAATTGGATGATTCGGCCTCTTGCTTTTCTAGAGCGTCTTCAGTGGTCATGACGTTTATAGTCCAACCGGTTAGCTCAGAGGCGAGACGTACATTTTGTCCGCCCTTACCAATTGCTTGTGCCAGATTATCGGCATTGACCGCAACATCCATCGAATGCGAATCTTCATCAACAATAAGAGACTCAACCTCTGCCGGAGCCATTGCATTAATAACCAATTGAGCAGGATTGTCGTCCCAAAGGATGATATCAACGCGCTCGTCATCTAAGTCATTTGAAACAGCCTGTACTCGAGCTCCACGCATACCTACACAGGCACCCACGGGATCGATGCGAGCATCTTTACTTTTTACAGCAATCTTTGCACGCTGGCCTGGATCTCTAGCGGCACCCTTAATCTCAATAATGCCTTCAGAAATTTCGGGTACTTCAATTTTGAACAACTGCACCAACATGTCTGGTGTTGCTCGCGACACTAATAACTGAGGTCCACGAGTTTCCTCGCGAATACCAATTAAAATAACGCGGGTGCGGTCATTAATACGGAAGATCTCTCTACCTACTAGCTCTTCGCGGGGTAACATTCCTTCAGCATTATCGCCAAAATCAACCACGATATGATCTCGTGTTACCTTTTTGACGGTCCCGTTTAGTAATTCACCAACGCGACTCTTGAATCGATTAACAATAATCTCACGCTCTGCGTCCTTTACTCGCTGAACGATGACTTGCTTTGCAGTTTGCGCAGCAATTCGACCAAACGCTATATTTTCAATGGCCTCCTCAAAAGTGTCTCCAACCTTTAACGTTGGGTCCTTCTCAATAGCCTCTTCGGTCGTAAACTGGGTTCCCAGTTCAGCCATAACATCATCGGCAACCACATCCCACCATCGAAAAGAATCGTAATCGCCAGTCTCTCTATCGATCACAACACGAATGTTAGCACCCTCTTCGTAGCGCTTTTTAGTCGCTGTTGCCAACGCCTGCTCAATTGCTTCGAAGATTATACCTTGGCCCACACCCTTTTCATTGGATACGGCCTCTGCAACCATTAAAATTTCTTTACTCATTGATTAAACTCCACATGCCTCAAAAGCGAGGAACCACGTTAGCTTTCTCTATACCTTCAACCGGAAACAGAAACTCATGATCTGCTGCCACCAAAATAATTTCATCACCGTCAACACCTGTTAAACGGCCCTTAAAGTTGCGTCGTCCCTCATAGGGAAAGCGCAACCTAAGTGAAATATCTTCTCCAATATACTTCTCGTAATGCCCTAGCTCGTAAAGCGGACGGTCCATCCCGGGCGAAGAAACTTCCAAGATGTACTCACCATTAATCACGCCTTCTACATCAAGAACACTGCTAGCCTGACGGCTTACTTTTTCGCAATCCTCAATGCCAATTAAATCGTTATCTCTATCAATAAAAACTCGCAAGAGTTTAGTCTTAGCCCCTGATTGCAGGTCAATGCCCCACAATTCACACCCCAAAGCCTCAACAACCGGCTGGAGTAATTGCCTAATCTTGCTATCGGCTACAGCCATGGAATTCTCCTAACCAACAAAAAATGGGCCGTGGCCCATTTTTTAACTTCTAAAGAAAAGCCCCAATATGGGGCTCTTCGACTTGCGCCGGACCCGACGCGAATGACCTTTGTAGAGGAGCGTAACCTTTATAAGCGATACTTTCTTCTACTGCATAATGCAATCATAGACAAAAACAACCAGATACACATTACTTTTTTTGGTGTCAATTTTAATAAATTGGTAGCGGGAGCTGGATTTGAACCAACGACCTTCGGGTTATGAGCCCGACGAGCTACCAGACTGCTCCATCCCGCACCTACACCTTGACCCCATAATTATCAGGTCAGCCTCTTTTTGAGGAGGTGCATTATAGGTACGCCCTGCGATGAGGTCAACAACCCATTGCTAATGTCGACGCTTTTTAGCCAATTAAATATTTAGCACCACTTTAACCGCCACACCCCAGCAATTATTAACGATTCTCGACAATTAGCTCATACGCCGCCTGTATTTCTTGGGTTTTTTCAGTCGCAAGAGTGACCATATCTTCTGGCATCCCTTGGCCAATTAATTTATCCGGATGATTTTGACTAATGAGCTTTCTGTATGCCCTTTTAATCTGACTGTCTGAGTCTTCAGAACTAACACCTAACGCTTTATAGGCATCAGCCAATTGATCTTTTGACGGCCGGCTCGCGCCGGGGCCTGAGCCTGAACCTCTAAATTGTGACTGCGCCTTAATCATCTGAATAAATTGTTCAAATAAAGCCGCACTAAAACCTAGATGACGGGCAATCTTAGCCAGCACATCCTGCTCTGATTGATGAAGCTCGCCATCCGCCATGGCCAGTGCTATTAAATAATTAAGTAACTGTCGCTTAAGGTTATTGTATCTACCGCAGACACGCATAAAGTCTTGCATAGTCTGATCAACTGAGAATTTAGGCGAGGAACCACTCTTAAATAGCTCAATGGCTTTTTTCCTAGTCGCAGTGTCTAGACCCATCTTGTCCATCAACTGTTCAGCTTGACTAATTTCATCACTAGAAACGCGACCATCCGCTTTAGCGACATGGCCTAAAAGACTGAATACGGTATGAAAAAAAGAATCTTGAGCCTGCTGCTGCTGGCCACCAGTAATAGGGCCAGATCGAGCGCGATCAAATTGATGACCAAAGTAGATACCCAATAGTGCCCCAAAAGGACCACCCGCGATCATAAATCCAAGAATTGCACCGATAATTTTGCCTAGCATTTATTTCTCTCTATTATGGAACCTCGAAGACATTGTAAATCCTTTCAGCTCAAATGCATGCACTATTAAAGCTAAGAAGGTATTATCAAGCACTGGCGAATATACCTCTGCTGCTAGGCCTGCTCTAAATTTAGCTGCTGTACACAGTGTCGCTGGTGCTGTTTTCCAAGGCGTACCCGTAGCGATTAAATTATTTACTGACGACATTTAAACCATGCGTAAGTTTTATAAAGACCCAATTTTTTTATTAATGCTGGTAGCGCCGTTGCCAGTGTGGATATGGCTATTTGCCATTGAAGGCATCACAGGCATTACTAAGCTAGCAGTGTTGTTGAACTTAGTACTGCTTTATCCAATCGTTGAAGAGCTTATTTTTAGAGGGGCTATCCAGCCTCTTTTGGCCAGATGGTTAAAGCAACGCTGGTTAATACTATCGCTGGCAAACTTAACCACGAGTAGTCTTTTTGTACTGGTGCATTTGGTTAATCACTCTCCAGCTTGGGCCATAGCCACCTTCATACCGTCTCTTGCCTTTGGGTACATTCAAGAACGTACTAACAACATAGCGGCGCCAATAATTCTCCACTGCACCTACAATGCTGGCTACTTTTTACTGCTTGGTTAATCACGCGTTAGGTTAAGCGTGTAAAGGCTGCTGTATTTGCTGGTATCGCTTAAGGCCTTTTTCGGTGACATGGGTTAATGCTACGTTATAGAAAAGCGACACATAGATGTCTATTTTTTTGTCCTCATCACCCTCATAAAATAATTTAGCATCTGTAATCCACGCGTACAGAATCATATTTAAGTTTTGTATGAGTGATTCATAATTGTTATTAATTTCTGGCTTTAAATAACCCTCTTGAATCAAATATTTTTTGGCACGGTTAAGAATTTTTATTCGAGTAGCGTAATAAGACTTTTCTGACTCACAAATAAACTCGAACTGGTTCATTAAGCTATTTATATTTAAGTAAATAAAACGATAGTTCCAAATAACATCAAAGATTTCGTTAACCAGCTTAGGGTAAAAAGTTTCCTCAAAAATACACTGAACAAGGCGATTAATGGATGTATTTAGCGACTGCTGCATCTGAGCATAAAGGGCCAATACAATGTCGTCTTTCTTCTTATAGTGATAGGTTAAATTGCCATAACTAATATTTAAAGACTGGCTTATCTCCAGAGAAGATACCTGATCAACGCCTTTTTCATTAAATAGCGTGAGTGCCTTGTCGACTATTTTTTCGTTTGTTTTCATAAATCTCTAGTTTAAATTGCACACTTTCTTTAAATTAGGTAGCATTACCTAATAATAATACAGCAATTACCTAAATCAATCGATTAAAAGAGTATGCCTCCAATGCACATTGAACCGCAAGGCCCCAAAGGCTATCCTTTTATTGGAAGTTTATCAAAGCTAGCCAGCCCCAATCGACTTACCTGGTTACAGTCCATCAGCAACACCCATGGGGACGTGGTTAAATTTAACCTATTGAAAAGAAATGTCTATCTGGTCAACCATCCTGATTTAGTGAAAGACATGCTAACCCGCAGCAGTAAAAACTACACCAAGAAAACCATTGGTTTTAAAATGGTCAAAGTAGTGCTTGGCGAGAGTACATTTACCGCAATGGGCGATGAGTGGCGACGCAAACGTCTTTCGGTGCAACCCTATTTCCAACGAGCAAAAATCGCTAACCTAGCTACCATAATGACAGACTGTATTGAAGAAATGTTGACCGAATGGGAAACACTTTGCGATAAAGGCGACACGTTGCAAGCCACCGATGCAATGATGCAAGTTACCCTAAAAGTGGTGGTTAAAGCACTATTTAGTACTGCACTTTCCGATGAAGACATTCAAACGGTAGCCGATATTTTTAACCCCTTATTAGAAGCAACCAACCGGCGTGTTGTGCTTCCTTTTCCCTTTTTATACAAATTGCCAACTGCCAAAAACAAGCAGTACCCTCACTATATTGCTCAATTGGACGACATTATTTATCGAATTATCCGTCAGCGAAAAGTGTCCACAGACAAACCCATGGACTTGCTACAAATGCTCATGGATGCAACTGACGAAGACACTGGCCTACCATTGAGCGATGAAGACCTAAGAAACGAAGCTATGACCATGTTTATTGCCGGCCATGAAACTACCGCCAATGCCATGTCTTGGTTGTGGGCAACGCTCTCACAAAACCCAGACATTAGAGAAAAAGTAGAACAAGAAGTTGACGAAGTTTTAGGGCAAAGAACGCCTGTTGCCGCAGACTTTACCAAACTGCCCTACTGCCAAAAAGTGTTTAAAGAGACTATGCGCTTGTATCCGCCAGTACCCATTTTGCCACGGCATGTTGAGAACGATGATGTTTTAGGTAACTACACACTAAAGGGCGGTTCAGATGTTTTGTTTAGCGCCTATTTATTACACAGACACCCAGACTTTTGGGACCAACCCGAGACATTTAACCCCCACCGTTTTGATGCCGATGCAGAAAAAAAACAACATTCCTACGCCTACATCCCCTTCGGCGGCGGCCCCAGACTGTGCTTAGGCAACAACTTTGCCATGATGGAAGCAGTGTTTATCTTAGCCATGACGACCCAAAGATTTAGATTAAACCTAACACCAAACGCCAATATCAAACCACTGATTAGTTTGACTACTCGACCCAAATATGGCGTACCCGTTACCTTAGAAAAGCGATAAATGCAGATTATTCACCACAACAAAGACACAATTCTTACTCAGCTGGCGGCAATGTAATCCAGCAGCATGTTGCTAACACTCCGTGCTGCGTAAAAAGTATATTCCACAAAAAAAGGCCTAACATTTTTGATGTCTGGCCTTTTTTTGTTTTAACTTAAATTTAGTGGTGCGGATGGGGGGACTTGAACCCCCACGACCTAAGTCACCAGCCCCTCAAGCTGACGCGTCTACCAATTCCGCCACATCCGCGCAATACTAAATTTAAGCTTTGTATTTTAAATCTTTACGTTACTGCTACCCTTTGAACCACCAACCGATTAGGTAGGCCAGTATTGAAGGGGATTGACGCTTTTTCAGTTACTGAGGAAGTTCTGACTCATCTGTTGCTTTAAAGTCATCTGATGACAGACCTGGAAGTTCTGTTTCCATAACTGCCTCGGCTGGAATAGCGTCTATGCCAAGTACACCAAAGTCGTCTATTACGGTCTTGTTCTTTGCGGTAATGGCCAAGCTGACACTTGTGGCAAAGAATATAGTTGCCAAGATAGCGGTCATTTTACTAAAGAAATTCCAACCACCACCACTGCCAAAGACTGTTTGAGATGCCCCTGCACCAAATGATGCTCCTGCTTCAGCGCCCTTGCCTTGCTGAATTAAGATAAGACCAATAAGAGATATTGCCACTAAAAAGTGAAAGATTAATATAAATTTTTCCATGATTTTACGTTTACCCTTGTACCATTAACTGTGCAATTTTAGAAAATTCTGTTGCCTCAAGTGAGGCTCCTCCAACTAAGCCACCGTCTATATCTGGCTGTGCAAATATTGCACCGGCATTACTCGCTTTAACACTGCCGCCATAAATAAGCCGAGTGTTTGCGCCTTGGCTACCCAGCTGAGAGCGAATCTCTGAATGGACGGCTTGGGCTTGTTCTGGGCTAGCCACTTCACCGGTACCAATGGCCCAAACCGGTTCGTAGGCGATAACTCCTTTACAGAGGTTTTCGATACCTACTAGCTTTATCACTGCCGCAATTTGCGCGGTGACAACCTCTACTGTCTGCCCCTGCTGTCTTTGCTGCAGTGACTCACCAACACAAAGGATAGGTGTTAAACCCTGCTTCTGTGCGGCATCAAACTTTTCTGCGACTAGCTGGCTGCTCTCAGCAAACAATGTTCTTCGCTCTGAGTGGCCTACTAATACATAGTGACAACCAATATCTTTTAGCATGTCTCCGGATATTTCACCGGTATAAGCCCCAGAGGCCCATTGAGACATATTTTGTGCACCAACACCAACTGCACTGTTAGACACTGCCACTACTACTCTTTCTAAATGCACCGCGGGTGGAAAAACAACCACGTCAACACCAGCAAATGTACTGTCATGTAACGCTACATGCTTGGCTAACTCAGCCGCATTGTTTGCATTGCCATGCATTTTCCAGTTGCCCGCTATTAACGGTTTAGTCATCTCACACAATCCTTTTTGAGGCGCCTTTAAAAGGGGCGCAAAGACTACCCGACAAACGCTTTTTTTACAACTGGGAAAAGCGCTTTTACCTTACTAATGTTGCTAGCCTACCTGCTGTTCTACAACCTTGGCAATGGCCTTAACTTGTTGCTCTACCAAGGCTTGATCATCACCTTCCGCCATGACTCTAATTAATGGCTCTGTACCCGATGGTCTTAGCAGCACCCGACCACGGCCAGCCAATTTCTTTTCCGCGTCTGCCACTGCTGCATTAATCGCGCTGTTGTCGCTGATATCAACCTTTTTTGCAAGGCGTACATTAATCATGGTTTGTGGAAATTTTTGCATACCGGCTTTTAATTCAGCCAAGGTTTTACCACTGTCAGAAATGGCTCTAATGACTTGCAGTGCTGCAACTATGCCATCCCCAGTAGTATTTAAATCACTGCAAAGAACGTGTCCAGAGCCTTCACCGCCTAGACTCCAATCGTTTTCTTTAAGCGCCTCAACTACATAGCGGTCGCCCACCTTTGTTCGCAGAAAGGGAATACCTAGGTCTTTAAGGGCTAACTCCATGCCTAAATTACTCATTAAAGTACCGGCAACGCCGTTGCAACCTGCATCCGACTGATGACGATGTTGGGCAATAATGTAGATTAGCTCATCACCATCTACAACCTCACCATTGGCATCTGAGAATAATACCCGATCGCCATCACCATCTAGAGCAATACCAAAGTCAGCTTTTTCTTCAACTACTCTGGCGCAAATGCCTTCCATGTAGGTTGATCCGCACTGATCGTTGATATTGAATCCATTAGGCTCATTAGCCATGGTAATAGTATGGGCGCCCAATTCTTTGAATACTTTTGGCGCGGCGTTGTAGGTAGCGCCATTGGCACAGTCCAGTACAATTTTAAAGCCCACTAAATTAAACTGGGAAGGCAATGAGCCTTTACAAAATTCTACATATCGCCCAGTTGCATCGGTAATACGCCGTGCTTTGCCAAGATTAAACGAATCATTAGTTGTTAGAGGCTCGTCAATCAGACGCTCTATTTCCAACTCGATCTCGTCCGGCAGTTTATAGCCGTCAGCAGAGAAAAACTTGATCCCATTGTCAGCCACTGGATTGTGCGACGCACTAATAACAATGCCGGCAGATGCACGAAACGCACGCGTTAAGTAAGCAATGGCTGGGGTTGGCATAGGGCCAAGCATGTCAACATTGACGCCAGCAGCGATTAGCCCTGATTCCAATGCAGCCTCAAACATGTAGCCTGATACACGTGTATCTTTGCCTATTAGTACTCGTTTTTTGGCGTTGGTATTACGGGTTAAAACCTTGCCTGCCGCATAACCCAGCTTGAGCATAAAATCGGCTGTAATGGGGTGCTCGCCCACCGTGCCACGAATACCGTCTGTTCCGAAATATTTTCTGCTCATTGCTTAACCTTCATCCTGAATAGTTGCTTGCCATACATCAATGGCGTGCTTAGTCTCAAGTACGTCGTGCACTCTTAGAATTGCGGCGCCACGCTGGGCGGCCAACAGCGCCAAGGCCACACTGCCCATTAACCGCTGCTCGGTATGTTCTAGCCCCAACATTTGACCAATCATTGCTTTTCGTGACACCCCCACCAATACCGGATGGCCGGTGCCTACAAACTGGTCAATCGCGCTAAACAAGGTGAGATTATGGGCTAAGGTCTTGCCAAATCCAAATCCAGGGTCAAGAATAATTTTTTTACTGTCAATACCGGCAGTCATGCAGCTATTTTTACGTTCAGCCAAAAAGGCTAAAACCTCAGCAACTACATCAGTATAAGTGGGCTCATTTTGCATCGTTTGAGGCTGATTTTGCATATGCATTAGGCATACGGGTAACTGAGTCATAGCGGCTGAGGCAAGTGCACCCTCTCGAGTGAGCGCTCGCACATCGTTAATAAGGCTAGCGCCTTTTTTTGCCGCCTCAGCCATCACCACCGCGGTGCTGGTATCGACCGAGACTAGGGTATCAAACCGCTCTATAACCGACTCTAACACTGGCAATACCCGGTCTAGCTCTTGCTGAGCGCTAACGCTAGATGCGCCAGGTCGAGTGGACTCACCTCCAATATCTATAATATCGGCACCGTCGTTGAGCATTTTTTCAATAACACTCAGTGTTTTACTGAGATCAAGCTGCGCGTTAGCATAGAGATCCCCGCCATCTGAGAACGAGTCTGGTGTGACATTAACAATACCCATTACTGAGGGCCGCGACAGATCGAGTTGTTTAGTGCCGCACTGCAATATGGAGCTGGTCATTTTTTATTGCCTTTAGAATACAAAAAACCCTGGGACCAAATGGTAACCCAGGGTTTTTATAACACCAAGATAGTTAAGCTTCTTCGACTGGACCACCAATAGGCCGTTCTTTAGAAGCTTCACTTTTTGCACTATCCGCGCCGTCTCCGCCGGAGTTACTATCCGAGTCATTTTTCTGCCAGTTGCGTGGCTGCCGTACTTGACGATGGTTCATCAGATCATCAACCTGGTCAGCATCAATTGTCTCATACTCCATTAGCGCATCTTTCATGGCTTCCAAGATATCTCGATTATCCGTCAGCAATGTTGTCGCACGCGCATAGGCATCGTTAAGAATGGTCTTTACCTCTTGATCAATTTCTCTTGAGGTATCTTCTGAGTAGTGAGTGTTGCCACCACCAGGAGCCTGCGAATCATCTTCACCATACAGAATAGGCCCCATCTTTTGGTTCAAACCCCATTTGGTTACCATGTTACGCGCCATTTGAGTAGCTCTCTCAATATCATTGGAGGCGCCGGTAGTAACACCGTCAAACCCGCCGACTAGCTCTTCGGCAATACGCCCACCAAATAAACTACAAAGCTGACTGAACAGCTGGGTGCGGTTCATACTGTAGCGATCTTCCTCTGGTAAATACTGAGTGACACCAAGGGCCCGACCACGGGGAATAATAGTAACTTTGTGCACTGGGTCATGCTCAGGCACTAAACGGCCAATAATCGCGTGTCCCGCTTCGTGATAAGCAGTGTTGGTTTTCTCTTTTTGAGACATGACCATTGAGCGTCGCTCAGCGCCCATCATAATTTTATCGCGGGCCTTTTCGAATTCTTCCATGCTTACTACGCGACGACTACCGCGCGCTGAAAATAGTGCCGCTTCGTTAATCAAGTTGGCTAAATCAGCACCGGAGAAGCCAGGAGTTCCACGCGCTAAAATCGACAAATCTACATTGTCTTCCAGAGGTACTTTGCGAGAATGCACTTTAAGAATTTGCTCACGACCACGGATATCGGGCAAGCTAACATAGACTTGGCGATCAAATCGTCCAGGACGCAATAACGCCTTATCCAAAACATCAGGACGGTTTGTGGCCGCTATGACAATAACGCCCTCGTTTCCTTCAAAACCATCCATTTCAACAAGAAGCTGGTTCAAGGTTTGCTCACGCTCATCGTTGCCGCCGCCGTGACCACCACCACGGTGCCGACCTACAGCATCAATCTCATCGATAAAGATAATACAGGGCGATTGCTTTTTCGCTTGCTCAAACATGTCTCTGACGCGAGAAGCACCGACGCCTACAAACATTTCAACAAAGTCTGAGCCAGAGATGGAAAAGAACGGCACTTTCGCTTCGCCTGAAATAGCTTTGGCAAGGAGGGTTTTACCTGTTCCAGGAGGCCCAACCATCAATACGCCTTTGGGAATTCTACCTCCAAGACGCTGAAATTTGGTTGGGTCGCTTAAGAATTCAACCAATTCGGCAACATCTTCTTTTGCCTCATCAACACCCGCAACATCGGCAAACGTTGTGTTGATCTGATCGCCGGTTAGTAACTTGGCTTTGCTCTTTCCAAAGCTCATTGGACCACCTTTACCACCGCCGCCGCCCTGCATTTGGCGCATAAAGAACACAAAAATGGCAAGGATTAACAAAATCGGAAATGCGGCGACCAATAGCTGTGTGAAGAGACTTGGCTCTTCTCGCTCTTTACCAATCACGTTGACGTTATGATTAACCAAGTCGTCCATAAGCTTAGGATCTTGGATGTTCGGACGTACAGACCGAAATTTCGACCCGTCGTTACGCACGCCTTCAATGATCAGGTCAGCAATGACAACCTCAGTGACACGGTCATTACGGACTTCATTTAAAAACACTGAGTAATCGATGTTGTTGTTTTCAGGCTCTGGTGAAAAGCTGTTGAAAACAGACATTAGAATGGCTGCCAAAACCAACCAAACTACTATATTTTTTGCCAAATCGTTCAATTTCCATTCCTCTTTAGTTGGCTTTAAGGCCTTTAGCCACCAGATACACTTCCCTAGATCGGGATCTTGAAGCGTCTGGTTTGATGATCGATACTACATTAAACAATTTTCTAACCGCGAGCACAAACGGATCAAACCCTTGTCCTTGAAATAACTTAGCAACAAAAACACCATTGCTGGTTAATACCTTCTCAGCCAATTCCAACGCTAACTCTGCCAGATAAATCACTGCGGGTTGGTCTACTGCTTTGTTACCACTTAAGTTGGGGGCCATATCAGAAATTACAAGGTCGACAGGCCGATTTTCGATTAACACTAAAAGTTCTTCAAATACACATTCGTCAGTAAAATCACCCTGGATAAAGTCAACCCCTGCAACAGCATCCATCGGCAAAATATCAAGCGCATGAACTCTACCGTCGTGTCCAACAAGCCGAGCAGCTACTTGAGACCAACCTCCTGGAGTTGACCCTAGATCTACGACTGTCATCCCCGATCGGATTAAGCGTTCTTTTTCGACAAGCTCAAGTAATTTATAGCTAGCGCGAGATCGATAGCCATCGACCTGTGCTTTCTTAACATAAGGGTCGTTAACATGTTTTTTTATCCAACTACGATCTTTAGATTTCGCCATGGGTTACTTTTCGCTAGAATGTCGTCTTACCAATTGAGTGTTCCATTATGACAAGTTCCGCAGCAGATAAAAAACATTTACGTCGTTTAGGACATAATCTTAAGCCAATCGTGACTATCGCCAACAAAGGGCTCACCGATTCAGTCAATTCTGAAATTGATCGGGCTCTAACTGATCACGAGTTAATTAAAATTAAAGTGTCTGTAGGTGATCGGGCCGCCAAAAAGCTGATTAGCGATGAAATCTGTCAAACTCACAGAGCCCTGTTAACGCAGTCTATTGGCCATGTTCTGCTGATTTTTAGAGCATCCGTTAAGCCAAACCCCAAATTATCAAACCTATTACGTAAGTAGGTTACCACCAAAAGGTTCCTTCCCATGGATGGGGTTGTGGCATAATCAGGCGTCATTACAGGGTACTTATGTGAAAGAGTCCAAAAGAACATTATTTATTGATTTTCTTATCAAGCCAGTGGCTCTCGGTCTATTTGTTGCCGCTGTATTGATCTTAGTTGTGCCTGAGTTTAGACCAAGCCCTATAGCTCAATCTACTGATCCAATGACTTTACGCCAATCTAATCTCGAATCTAACTGGTCTGGCGCGGTTTCCTATGCTGCAGCTGTTTCTATAGCGGCGCCAGCAGTAGTCAATATTTATACGTTAAAAGAAAGGCGATCGGCAAAAGATAATGTTCCCAGAACCTCTCTAGGATCGGGCGTAATAATGCAATCGGATGGCGTTATTTTAACCAATCATCATGTGATTGACGGTGCGGTTAAAATTTTAGTCCTCCTATATGACGGCCGCGAAGCACCAGCCACTATTATTGGCAGTGATCCCGAGATTGACTTGGCTGTTTTAAAAATCAATATAGGTGGATTAACACCCATTACGGTGGGTGAGCCCTCTCAAGCTCGAATCGGTGATGTTGTTTTAGCGATCGGCAATCCTTCAGGGATAGGCCAATCGGTAACTCAAGGCATCATCAGTGCCAAAGGTAGAAGTATCCAACAAGAAAATATTTTTGAGAACTTTATTCAGACTGACGCTGACATTAATGAGGGTAGTTCAGGTGGCGCACTGATTGACGCGTACGGTAATTTACTGGGTATTAATACAGCAACGTTAAATGGTGTTGGCGCTTCTGGCATTAGCTTTGCTATCCCCGCCGATGCAGCAGAAAAAGTATTACAAGATATTCTCCAGTATGGCCGCGTCGTGAGAGGCTGGCTTGGGATGTCTGCTAATCCCGGTTTTTTGCCTAAAAATATTGCAGACCAAATTGGTGGGTCACAAGTTTTTGGCGTGACAGATTTGACTAAAGGCGGACCCGCAGAAAACGCCGGTATACAGCGTGGCGATATTATTTTTAAAATTGACAACTCATTTGTGACCGATCCCGCCGCTAGTGTCAGTCAGATTATTAATGTATCCCCAGGACAACCGATTGAGTTAAGTATTCTTAGGAAAGATAAAGTCAGGCAAATCAGCATTGTTGCGGGCGACCGTGGCGAAGCAATCGCCAAAGGTCTACTCTAGCAACCCACCCAAAGCACTCACTAACTGGCGGTTTTGCACATCAGTGCCGACAGTGATGCGCAAAAACTCTTCAATTCTTGGCTGTTTAAAGTGCCTTACAATAATACCTAAATCACGTAATTGCTCATGAATAATCTCAGCGGACTTGTGGGTGTGTTGAACAAACAAGAAGTTAGCGGCCGATGGTAATACGTTAAATCCGAGGGTTTTTAGTTGGTCAGAGAGCCAGTCACGGCTGGAAATCACTTGCTGACGGGTGCTATCAAAGTGCGCCTTATCCTCAAAGGCCGCGATACCGGCGGCGATTTGCAAGTGCCCAAGAGGGTAGGAATTAAAACTATTCTTAACACGTTCCAGTCCTTCGATGAGCTCTGCCGATCCAAGGGCATAACCAATCCGCATACCTGCCAAACTTCTAGCTTTGGACATTGTTTGTACGACTACTAAATTGGCATATTTATTGATCAAAACAACCGCAGACTGGCCTCCAAAATCAATATAGGCCTCATCCACTACTACTACAGAGTGTTGGTTTTCCTTTAGCAGTTCCTCTATAGCTTTTAGCGGAAGTAACCTTCCGGTAGGCGCATTAGGATTAGGGAAAATAATGCCGCCATTGGGGCGCTTATAGTTGTTTAGATCCAAAGATAGGTCATCAGTCAACGGGATTTTTATAAAGCTAATATCATAAAGCTTACAAAAAACCGGGTAGAAACTGTAGCTAATATCTGGAAAAAGTAGTGGCTCTGATTGCTTTAATAGGCCATTAAAAATGTGTGCAAGGACTTCATCGGATCCATTACCGAGAAATACTTGGTCGGCATTGAGCTCATAATAGCGAGCCACGGCTTCCTTAAGATGGCCCGCGCTAGGCGGCGGATACAAGCGCAAATCTTGATTTAAGAGTGATTTCATGGCCGACAACGCCAATGGCGAAGGCCCATAAGGATTTTCGTTAGTATTTAATTTAGTAATATTAGTCATGCTCGGCTGCTCACCCGGGATATAGGGTTGCAGCTGGTTAACTAAACTACTCCAGTACTTACTCATCGAATTGCCTTTTAGTACTACTAGCTTTCATCTTTAATGCGGTATTCAGCCGCCCGCGCATGAGCTGTCAACGACTCCGCGCGACCTAACACTGACGCGACCTTACCCAAATCAGAAGCGCTTTGCTCTGAACAGTAGACAATGGAGCTTCTTTTCTGAAAATCATAAACGCCCAAAGGAGAAGAAAAGCGTGACGTTGCTGACGTTGGTAAAACATGATTGGGGCCTGCACAATAGTCACCCAAGGCTTCTGATGTCACCCGACCCATAAAAATAGCCCCCGCATTACGGATATTAGGCAACCATGCTTCTGGATCCTCAACAGACAATTCCAAGTGTTCCGGCGCGATACGGTTAGAAATTTCTGCTGCCTGTTGAGCATCGGCCACTTGAATGAGTGCACCACGCCGAGCTAATGACTTAGCAATAATATCTTTGCGCTCCATTTCTGGAAGTAGTCGAGTCATACTTGCGTGCACCGCGTCTAAAAATTCGGCGTCCCAGCTCAGTAAGATCGATTGCGCTTCTTCATCATGTTCTGCCTGTGAAAACAGATCCATGGCAACCCAGTCAGGGTCAGTATTACCATCACAAATGACTAAAATTTCGCTAGGCCCCGCTACCATATCTAGCCCGACGGAACCAAATACAAACCGTTTCGCAGTAGCTACATAAATATTGCCCGGACCAACAATTTTATCTACCTTGGGCACACTTTCGGTGCCAAAGGCTAATGCCGCTATTGCTTGGCTACCGCCAACAGTGATCACTTTATCTACCCCCGCAATAGCAGCAGCAGCCAGCACCACAGGGTTTAGCTCGCCATCAGGCGCTGGAACTACCATAATAATTTCATCGACACCGGCTACGCGCGCAGGTATAGCATTCATCAAAACGGACGAGGGATAATTCGCCTTGCCACCTGGCACATAAATGCCCACGCGCTCAATAGGCGTTATTTGCTGGCCCAACAGCGTTCCGTCAGCTTCTCGATATTGCCAGGACTGCTGTATCTGGTGTCGATGATAATCTTCGATACGCGCGGCGGCTTTTAGTAATGCTTCGCGAGTCTTTTTATCAATAGAGCTCAACGCTTTTGACATCTCATCTGGTGCGACGCACAGCTCATCAACACCAACACATGTCCGGCGATCAAAGTGATTGGTATACTCCAATAACGCTGAATCACCGTCACTACGAATTTTGTCTATAATTTCACGAACAACCGTTTCTACTGCAGTATTAGATACCGAATCCCAAGCAATTAGTGCATCTAATGCATCAGAGAAATTAAGCTCATTAGCGTTTAACCTTAAAATCTCACATCGCTGGGTATCTTTAGAACTAGTCATTTGGACACAACTGAACTGAGCGCATCAACGGTCGATTGAAGTTCATTAAATTTGGTCTTCATAGCGGCTTTATTGACGATCAACCGGGCACTAATGTCGGCTATTTCCTCACGCGCTTCCAGACCATTGGCCTTAAGAGTGTTTCCAGTATCGACAATATCAACTATCTCATGTGCCAAATCTAGGATAGGGGCAAGCTCCATAGCACCAAATAATTTAATCAGATCTGCCTGTCTGCCCTGTTCCGCATAAAACTGACGTGCGATATTAATATATTTTGTCGCCACCCGCAGTCGTCCTTGAGGAACTGACATCCCTACAGGCCCTGCTGTCATGAGTTTACATTTAGCAATTCCTAGATCTAAGGGCTCGTAGTAGCCGTCACCCTGATGTTCCAGCAATACATCTTTACCTGCAACGCCTATATCTGCGGCTCCAAATTGAACGTAAGTAGGGACATCTGATCCGCGTAAAATAATCAGCCTTAATCCTGAATGATTTGTTGGGAATACAAGTTTTCGGCTGGAAAAAATATCTTCCATGGGCACAATCCCTGCCTCCTTTAACAGCGGCAGAGTCTCCTTTAAAATACGCCCTTTGGTAAGCGCTAAGGTAATCTG
>ENA-ORXF01000129-ORXF01000129.1-marine-metagenome-genome-assembly--contig:-NODE-129-length-56754-cov-5.465550_pt1 | contig 56754 bp, 54 predicted proteins | sample MGYA00237864_ERZ511476 | MGnify/ENA primary metagenome ERZ511476 (study PRJEB26306, sample SAMN06343908) | marine metagenome | isolation source: coastal waters | place: Atlantic Ocean: West Antarctic...
TGTGCAGATGATCGGCGGCATGACTCTGCATCAGGGACGCATTGCTGAAATGCGTACCGGTGAAGGTAAAACATTGGTCGCCACCTTAGCGGCCTATTTAAATGCGCTGCCGGCCCATGGCGTGCATGTGATCACGGTAAATGATTATCTGGCCCGTCGCGATGCCCAGTGGATGGGACCGCTTTATCAGGCCTTGGGCCTTTCGGTTGGCGTAATTCAGTCCTATCAGGGCCCCGACAGTCCCAACTCTTTTATTATGGATCAGGGTGACGAGACACTGCGCTCCAGCAGTCGCCGTGAAGCCTATGCCGCGGATATCACCTATGGCACTAACAATGAATTTGGTTTCGACTATCTGCGCGACAATATGGCCCTGCGCGAGGATGATAAATCCCAGCGCGGTCTGAGTTTTGCCATAGTCGACGAAGTGGATTCGATCCTCATTGATGAAGCGCGCACGCCTCTGGTTATCTCTGGCGCCGCTCAAGACAGTTCTTCCCTCTATCGCAGTGTTAATGCCCTGACCCTGAAACTTGATCCAGGCACTGAAGAAGAGCCGGGTGATTTTGTTGTCGACGAAAAGACTCGCTCAGTCGAGCTCTCGGAAGATGGCTTTCAAAAGGTTGAAGATATCTTAATAGGTGAGGGCTTACTTACCGCTGACGAGAGTCTCTATCAGGCTGCCAACCTAGGACTATTGCACCATGTGCACTCGGCACTGCGCGCGCAAAACCTGTTTCAGCGAGATGTCGAATATATAGTCCAGGACAACCAAGCTGTATTGATCGATGAACACACCGGCCGCACCATGCCAGGACGTCGTCTCTCTGAGGGGTTGCACCAGGCCATTGAAGCCAAAGAAGGGCTGGATATTCAGCAAGAGAGCCAAACATTGGCCTCTACAACCTTCCAGAATTATTTCCGCCTTTATGAAAAGCTCGCCGGCATGACCGGTACTGCTGATACCGAAGCCTTCGAATTCCAGCAGATCTACGGTCTGCAAGTTATGGTTATCCCCACCAATGTCGACGTTAAGCGTCAAGACCTCAATGACCTGGTGTTTTTAACCCAAGAAGAAAAGTACGAAGCAGTGATCGAAGATATCGCCGACATTACAGCCAAAGGCGCGCCAGTGTTGGTGGGTACTGCCTCGGTTGAAACCTCCGAGTTACTCTCGCAGATGCTCAGAAAGGCTGGGGTTAAGCACAATGTTCTGAACGCCAAGCAGCATGAGCGTGAAGCCAATATTATTATCGAAGCCGGACTGCCTGGTGCAGTGACCATCGCCACCAACATGGCCGGTCGCGGTACAGATATCGTCTTGGGCGGCAATGTCGAAGCCCAGATCAAAGAGCTGGATAATCCCAGTGAAACTCGATTGGCAACCCTTAGAGCCGAGTGGCAAGAGCGCCATAAAACAGTAATCGAAGCCGGCGGCCTGCATATAGTGGCCACCGAACGCCACGAGTCGCGCCGTATAGATAATCAGCTGCGAGGCCGCTCCGGTCGTCAGGGTGATCCCGGCGTATCACGTTTTTATCTGTCCCTCGAAGATCCATTGATGCGTCTTTTTGCCTCCGATCGGATCAAAAATATGATGCGCTCAATGGGCATGGAACAGGGCGAATCTATAGAACACAGCATGGTTACCAATGCCATTGTTAAAGCCCAGCGCAAAGTCGAAGGCCGCAACTTTGATATCCGTAAGCATCTGCTGGAATACGATGATGTCGCCAACGACCAGCGCCAGGTGATCTATCAGCAGCGCAACGATCTGCTGGAAGATGGCGATATCTCCGACGTGATTACAGCGGTTCGCGAAGACGTGGTAATCCAGTCTATGGATATGTTTATCCCGCCCCAGAGTCTTGAAGAGCAATGGGATATCGAAGGTCTAGAAAAATCCCTGCACACCGATTTCACCTTGCAGTTGCCGATTAGCCAGTGGCTCGAAGAAGACAGTCGTCTCGACGAAGAGACTCTTCGTGCGCGGGTTATTGAATTGGTACAAGAGGATTATCAGACGCGCTACGCCGATGTTGGCGTGCAAATGCGTGAAGTGGAACGCCAAATTATGCTCCAGGTGCTCGATACCCAGTGGAAAGATCACCTGGCCAATATGGACCAGCTGCGTCAGGGTATTGGTCTGCGTGCTTACGCTCAGAAAAACCCCAAGCAGGAATATAAACGCGAATCCTTCGCCATGTTCGAAGAGCTTCTGGCCAATATTAAATATGAAACCATCCGTTTCCTCAGCCATATTCAAGTGGCCAGCGATGATGATATGCGCAAGCTCGAAGCCCAGCGTCGCAAAGAGCAGGAAGGCCGCGAGTACCAGCATGCACAGTCAGCAAATCTCTCTCAGGAACAGGGTGAAGAGACTGCTTCAGCAGCACAGCCGGTTCAGCGTCTCGGTCCCAAGGTAGGGCGCAATGATCCCTGTCCCTGTGGTTCCGAGAAGAAGTACAAGCAGTGCCACGGCAAGATTAATTAGAATTGAATTAGCTAAAAGCTGCTTATTGAAAACCTACTTATTGAAAACCTACTTATTGAAAAGCTATAGAGAACAGGAATAGAGATGGCCACAGGTAACAAACCCTTTCCACAGATGCATCCGATTGCCGGGTTCAAACTGGGCACCACCAGCGCCGGGATTAAAACCCAAGGGCGCAGTGATCTAGTGGTAATGGAACTGCAACCCGGCTCCACAGTGGCCGGAGTATTTACCCAAAATGCCTTCTGTGCCGCACCTGTAGTGGTTGCCAAGCAGCATCTCAGCAGCACAGCGCCACGCTATTTGGTCACCAATACAGGCAATGCCAATGCCGGCACTGGCGAGCAGGGCATGAATGATGCCCTGGCTAGCTGTGCAGCGCTGGCTCAGCTACAGGGGATTTCAGCAGATCAGGTGCTACCGTTCTCCACCGGAGTGATTGGTGAGCCACTGGCCATAGATAAACTTCTCGCAGCACTGCCCGCAGCAGTGGCAGCTCTAAATGAAAATGCCTGGACTGATGCCGCTCAAGGTATCTTGACCACCGACACCAGACCCAAAGGCGCGAGCCTGCAATACCAGCCTAACAGCGCCTCTGACCAGTTGATTAGCATTACAGGTATTACCAAAGGCTCGGGCATGATTAAGCCCAATATGGCCACCATGCTCGGCTATGTGGCCACGGATGCCAAGGTGGATACTGAATTACTTCAGCGTGCCCTCAGGTTAGTTGCGAATAAATCCTTTAACCGCATTACAGTGGACAGCGACACCTCCACCAATGACGCGGTGATGCTAGTGGCCACAGGTGCCAGCGGATTTGTTATAGATGAAAGCAACTTTGAGCAATTTTTGGCTGAATTAGAAATCGTTTTTATTGAACTGGCCCAGTCGATTATTCGCGATGGCGAAGGGGCAAGTAAATTTGTCTCGGTCATTGTGGATGGCGCCCTGGATTCAGCTGAAGCACTTAAAGTCGCCTACACAGTAGCCGAATCACCACTGGTCAAAACCGCACTGGCAGCATCAGATGCCAACTGGGGGCGCATACTCGCCGCCGTGGGTCGCGCCGGTGTTGATAATCTCGATGTTAGTCGTGTCTCAGTACATTTGAATGATGTCTTAATTGTCGAAGCCGGAGGCCGTGCAGACAGTTACACCGAAGCCGCAGGGGAACAGGCTATGATGCCTGAAGATATAACTATTCAAATTTCTCTGGATCGCGGTGGCCCTGAAAAAACAGTCACAGAAACCATCTGGACCACCGACCTCACCTATGAGTATGTGCGCATTAATGCCGAATATCGTACTTAAATTGCTGTCTATGCCTGCTCTTAAACTCTCAACATAGGGTGGCTGCAGTGAAACGTATTCATGTAGTGGCCGCCATTATTGTCGGTCCAGACCAGCAGATTTTTGTCTCACGACGTGGCGATCATCTCCATCAGGGTGGACTCTGGGAATTTCCCGGTGGCAAAGTTGAACTGGGGGAAAGCCCCGACGCCGCGCTGGCCCGTGAACTATTTGAAGAAATCGATATCCATGTCACCCATTCGCAACCCTTTATGCAGGTGGAACATGACTATGTGGATAAAAAAGTCTTGTTGGACATCTGGCAGGTAGATAGTTTTTCTGGGCATGCCCATGGCAAAGAAGGGCAGCAATGTCGCTGGTTGAGCCTGGAACAGTTGCTGCTGTCAGTTACAGCATCAACAGAGTCTGACTTATGTTTTCCCGCCGGCAATCAGCCAATTCTTCAGCGCCTTGCTGAACAGGGTCTTAAGCAGCCCTCGAAATAAAGTGCCTCGGCATTTGAGCCTTTAAGAGTCCAATAAATCCGGATCAATCATTCCCGCATTGAGCAACTCTTGGGCCAACTGCTCAGAATCCATAACCTCTGGATCTAATAGGGCAGCACCTTTAATCGCAAAACTCTCCTGAGCCCAGCCACCAAAATCAATCTGCTGACAACGCTGACAGCAAAATGGACGAAAGGGGAATTTATCCGTCCACTCAATTTGGGTTTTACAGGTTGGGCAATTTAATTTGGTTACCGTACTCATTAGGTTTGTTCCTGACGCAAGCTTATAAGTGTCTGGTGAACTGCTGATACGCGGGTTGCCAGACTGTCCAGAGGCTGCCCATTATCCAACACTATATCGGCTCGGGATAGTTTTTCCTCGCGAGGCATCTGAGCATCAATAATCCGTTGAATTTGATCCGCTTGATTGCCATCTCGGGCACAGGCACGCTCTATCTGCAGCTCAACGGGCAAATCCACCAGCACAGTTTTATCCACCAACTGATGCTGATCGGTTTCAAATAGCAGCGGTGATTCGAGAATAACATAGGGGCTGGTGGCGGCTTCTAAACGGCGAATAATCCAGTCGCGGATCAAAGGGTGCAGCAGTGACTCAAGCCAGAGTTTTTGATCTGGGTCGGTGAAGATAATCTGTCGCAGAGCGGCACGATCAAGGCTGCCATCCGCCTGAATAATCTGACTGCCAAACTGTTCAGCGATCGCAAGCAGCGCCGGCATTCCCGGTTCAACCACTGCGCGGGAGGCCTGATCTGCATCCACGGTTTCAATACCGAGCTGACGAAAGGCTTCAGCTACAGTGCTTTTGCCGCTGCCGATACCACCGGTTAAACCGATAATCAGCGAACTAGATTGAGAGCTAGAACCAGATTTGGATACTGTTGATTTCACTATAGAACGCCATGGTTATGGATATTGAGAGCATCGCAAAAGCGCTTTGATTAAGCGCCGACCCTAAAGGCCAAATACACTTAAATACCAGCTGAGAATCTTATCACCCCAGATTAAAGCAATCCAACCTGCCATGGCCAAAAATGGCCCAAAAGCCATAGGCATCTGTTTTTCTCTGGCCTTTAGCAGCAGTCCGGCAACACCCACAACAGCGGCCACAAAGGTCGATAAAATAATAATCAGCGGCAGCATCTGCCAGCCCATCCAAGCACCCAGGGCGGCAAGCAACTTAAAGTCACCGTAACCCATGCCCTCTTTGCCAGTGACCAGCTTAAACAGCCAAAACACCGACCACAGTGAAAGGTAACCGGCCAGGGCGCCAATCACTGCCTCATTCAGCGGAACAAAGGTGCCGCTCAGGTTGGCAAACAGTCCCAGCCACATCAGTGGCAGAGTGATTTGATCTGGGAGCAGCTGCTCGCGGAAATCAATTCCGGTGAGAGCGATTAACACCCAGGTAAACATCAGGCAGTAGGCCGTCATCAGCGACAGGCCGAATTGGAAAACAATAAAGGCTGTGGCCAGTGCGCTAAACAGCTCTACCAGTGGATATTGAATCGAAATAGGCGTTGAGCAGGCACTGCACTTGCCGCGCAAAAGCACATAGCTTATTACAGGAATATTGTGCCAGGGCTTGATCGGCACTCCGCAAGAGGGGCAGCGCGACGCCGGTGTCGACAGTGACAGCTCTTCTTCGGGCTCTGCCGACTCCTCTGCTGTCTCTTCTCCCAGGCCCAGAAAATCCTCAGACTCACGGCGCCAGCTATTTTTTAACTGCTCGGGAAAACGCAGAATCACCACATTGAGAAAACTGCCAATAATTAAACCAAAGGGAAAGGCGGCGATGGCAAGTGCCGCGGCCGATAAAGAGGCGGTGGCGGATAGACCGGTTTCTAAAAGCATAGATTATTCACAGTTGAGGCCCAGCATAAGCGTCAGCGCTGGGCAGTTTTTGAACTAGATAAAGGAGCTCGATAAATGTAATTTAGACCACAGAGTCATTACGCACTATTAAACCACATTACCCAACTGGAATATCGGCAGATACATAGCGATCATCAGGCCGCCAACCAAGACGCCCAGCACTGACATAATTAGAGGCTCCAGCAGACTAGTGAGATTATCCACTGAATTATCCACCAGCTCTTCATAGTGGATCGCCGCCTTCTCCAACATATCATCCAGTGCCCCAGACTCCTCACCAATGGCGGTCATCTGTTGCAGCAAGATGGGAAACATCTGTGTCGCCTTGATCGCCGTCTGCAGCTGCACACCAGTGGTTGCATCATCCCGAACCTTTAGGATAGCATCGTGATAGAGCGCATTACCGGCCGCGCCAGCTACCGACTCAAGAGCGTCGACTATGGGCACACCGGCGGCAAAGGTGGTGGCCAGGGTACGAGCAAAACGCGCTACTACAGAGTTATAAATAATACCGCCAATAATAGGCAATTTTAAGGAATAGCGATCCACCTGATAGGCAAACTTCTTCGAGCGAAAGCGCGCTTCTTTAAAGGCATAGAGCCCCAGGCCCGTAGCGACCAATATAATCAGCCAATACTCCTGCATCATCTCCGACAGACCCAGGACAAACAATGTGAAGGCCGGCAGGTCAGCGCCAAAGCTACTAAAGGTCTCCGCAAATACAGGCACCACCTTAATCAACAGGATCGCCGTCACCACCATGGCCACCACCAGCACGGCGATAGGGTAGGTAAGGGCTTTTTTAATCTTGGCTTTTAACTGCTCAGTCTTTTCTTTATAGGTGGCGACCCGATCGAGCATGGTCTCCAGAGCGCCGGCTGTCTCACCGGAATCCACCAGGCTGCAAAATAGATCGTCAAAATAGCGTGGGCTGCGGCGCAATGCATTGGAAAAACTGCCGCCCGCTGACACATCGTCGCGAATCTGATGGATCAGTGCCTGCATGGTGGGGTTATCAAAGCCATCGGCGACAATATCAAAGGACTGCACCAGGGGCACACCGGCTTTCATCATGGTCGCCAGCTGTCGGGTAAACAGCGCTATATCGGCGGGGACAATTTTCTTGGCTTTGCTAAAGAGCGGTTTGGGTTTTTTTCGGATCGAGGTGGAAATAACCCCCTGTTTACGTAGTTGCCCTTTTACGGCAGCTACGTTGTTAGCTTTAATCTCCCCCTGAACTTTCTCGCCTTTGCGGTTTTTACCGCGATAGATAAACAGCTGGTTTTCGGCAGTCGTGGCCATAGCCTTTTCCTTCCTTGTAGCTTCTTGGTTTTTTTAGCTAGTCCTTGGTAATACGATTAGCTTCTTCAATACTAATTAGACCAAGTGCGGCCTTGCGTAAAGCCGAACTGCGCAATGGTCTAAAACCTTCCTTGATTGCCGCCTCGAGAATATCCAACGAACTGCCCCCCTCCATAATAATCCGTGAAATGGTCGGGGTGATTTTCAATGTTTCATACACCCCCACTCGGCCTTTATAGCCATTGGTACAGAGGCCACAGCCAACTGGTTTATAAACTGTAATCTGGTCTCGGGGAATACCTATATTGTCAAAACCCTCTTCGGTGAGCACCTTGCCGGGAATGTCATCAAAGGGCTGGCGACACTTAGAGCAGAGCTTGCGCCCAAGACGCTGGGCGATAATCAGATTCACCGAGGTCGCCACATTAAATGCTGCTACACCCATATTCAGCAGTCGGGTCAAAGTCTCAGGGGCACTGTTAGTGTGTAATGTCGAGAGCACTAGGTGACCGGTCTGGGCCGCCTTAATCGAGATCTCCGCAGTCTCCAGATCACGAATCTCACCTACCATCACCACATCTGGATCCTGACGCAAAAACGAACGCAGTGCCTCGGCAAAGGAGAGCCCCACACGCATATTGATCTGGGTCTGGTTAATTCCTTCCATATTGATTTCGATAGGATCTTCAGCCGTGGAGATATTGCGCTCCGTGGTATTGAGGATATTGAGTCCTGTATACAGAGATACTGTCTTGCCGCTACCCGTGGGCCCAGTCACCAGAATCATTCCCTGAGGCCGTGCCAGGGCGTCCATATACATTTGTTTCTGATCGTCCTCATAGCCCAGGGCTTCAATCCCCATCTTGGCACTGCTGGGGTCTAGTATCCGCAGCACAACCTTTTCACCAAACTGCAGCGGCAAGGTATTCACTCGAAAGTCGATGGCCTTGTTTTTTGACAGCTTTAACTTAACTCGGCCATCTTGGGGCACACGGCGCTCAGAAATATCCATACGCGACATCACCTTTAACCGCGCCGCCAGACGCGGTGCCAAATTGGCTGGGGGTCGTGACATCTCCTGTAAAATACCGTCGACGCGAAAGCGCACGCGGTAGGATTTTTCATAGGGCTCAAAGTGAATATCCGAAGCCCCGAGGCGAATGGCATCGAGCAACATCTTATTCACAAAGCGCACAATCGGCGCATCGTCATCGCCATTGCTCTCAGCCCCATCTACGGAATCGGCACTGTCGTCGATGGCCTCCATATCCAGATCATCCAGATGCACATCGTCCATGGTGCCCAGGGCCTGGCCTATATCACTGTCACTGTTGCTTTCCTGCCACTTCTCCAATGCTTCACTGATATCCGAATAGAGCGCCAGCACAGGTTCCACTGCAACACCGGCCTGAAATTGAATCTCAGTAATCGCCCGCTGATTAGTCGGATCGGCAATCGCCAAAAATAGACGCTTGCCCCGGACCATCAAGGGGATTGCCTGATGCTTTTTCAGCAGCTTGCTGTCCACCACATCGCGAGGGAAATATTCAGGGTTGTGTTTATCGAGAGCGTAGAGGGGAATACCAAATTCTTTTGAAGCAGACTCGCCAATCTGATGTGACGAGAGCAACTGTTTATCGCAGAGATACTGTACCAGAGAGATTTTTTTCGTCTTGGCGCTAGCACTAGCCTTTTCTATTACCGCTGCAGCAATAAGCTGATCATCCACCAAGCGCTTTGGCAGGCCGTGTAGTGCTATCTGGGGCATATTCATACAGCGATCATCCTTTGTTAACAGTACCGGCAAGTCTACTGAGCGTTTTTGATCTATGCCGTGCCAAACGCCACAGAACAAAAAATATTCTGTGAACCAGGTAACAGTTTATTTAAAAACAGTTGGCATAGCTGGTTGGCTTGCTCTGCAAATGCTACTTCTATAGCAGGCTGTTTTGTTTTTCTTATAAGACAGGTTTTTAACAGTGCCTTCTAAGAGGCTAATTTTATGGGCTTTTTTTAATAGCTCTTTTTAAAAGCTGGTTTTAAAAGCATAGCTGAGTGAAAAAGAAAAATTGAAAAACTTAATCTGGGCTGACAAAAAAAGTCACAAACTGACAGGGCAATGTTAAACCGGGACGAAATAAAGCGTAAATGTTTCGCTCCAAGAAAATCCAAAACACCTAAGTCATTGAAAGTAAAGAATAAATGTTTTTTGGCACAGCAATTGCTATTCCCTTAGGGTGCAAAGTCATTTGCCAGTTAATTGGAATAACGAATTTTTAATTTAATGGAGAGTAACTATGAAGACGAATAAAAAACAAAGTGGTTTTACCCTAATCGAGCTGATGATCGTTGTAGCGATTATTGGTATTTTGGCGGCTGTGGCATTGCCTGCTTATCAGGATTACACCGTCAGAGCAAAGGCTTCTGAAGTGATTTTGGCTGCATCAACTTGCCGCACTTCTGTTACAGAGGCTGTTCAGACTTCAAGTAACGCTGATATGGGGACTAGGTTGCAAGGGGTATGTGGTACTACGGTTAGTAAGTATGTTGCTTCTCGCTCTGTAGATGCAAATGGCGTGATAACGGTGGTAGGCAATGCGACTACCCTGGGTGGTGATACATCGGCAACTGCTAATACTATTATACTGACGCCTATTCAAACGGGTACTACGGCTGTGGTTGGCAGTACAGACGGCGGTAGTACTATTGCAAGCTGGATCTGTGGCCCGGCGACTAGTACTAATCCAATGCCCTCCAAGTATTTGCCTGGTTCTTGTCAAGGTTAAGAAACCATCGGTATTTATTTTTCAGATACACAAGATATAAAAAAAGGCTCCCTCGGGAGCCTTTTTTTATGCCTTTCTAAAACCCTAATCCACCAGCCTCATCGACAGATCCACCGCACGAATATGCTTAGTAATACTCCCAGATGAAATAAAGTCCACCGCCCCATGGCTATAGGCATTAATTTTCTCTTCGGTAATATCTCCCGAAACTTCAATCTTAGTCTCGCCCAAATCCAGCGACGATAGCGCTTCTATATCAGCGGGAGAGAAGTTATCCAACATCACCACATCGGCTCTGGCGGCCAGTGCCTGATGCAGTTCGTCCAGTGTTTCCACCTCAACTTCCACTAGCTTATCCGCGGCGATCTCTCGGGCTTTGGCTATGGCTTTGCCAATGCCACCACAGGCGGCTATATGGTTTTCTTTTATCAGGAAGGCATCGTAGAGACCAACGCGATGATTTTGACAGCCACCCACTGCTGCGGCATATTTCTGTGCCAGGCGCAGGCCGGGAATAGTTTTGCGCGTATCCAGTATTTTAATCTGGCTATTGGCACTGTTTAAACTGATGTCAGCATATTGACGGGCTGTAGTAGCGGTGGCGGACAGAGTCTGCAAAAAATTCAGTGCGGCGCGCTCGCCTGTTAACAGCACTCTGGTATTGCCGCGCAGGGTAAAGAGCTTTTGATTGGGGCTAACGCTGTCCCCTTCATTGATATGCCATTCGATCTGTGTGCTTTTTTGGGCTCCATCTGTCTGCTCGGCTGCAGCACTGTCCAGCTGGCGAAACACCTCATCTACCCAGGGGCGTCCGCAGATCACCGCCTGATCACGGCAGATAACCACTGCCGTGGCGCGCTGCTGCTGGGGTATTAGCTGGGCGGTAATGTCGCCACTGCCAATATCTTCCTGGAGGGCGCGGGCTACGGCCTGGGGAATGTCGGTGAGAACTCCCTTAAGAAGTTCGCTGGATACTGTTGGGATTTGAGCCTGTTCGGTGCTGGCCATTAGCGTCTCGATAGTCGATTTTTAGTGGTCATAATCTGTGTCTGATGGCCTTGTTGGGCAGGCTCAATTTGACTGCGGGAAATTATAGCAGTATTGATTGGCGACTTATTTGTTGTTGAGAAAATTTAGCTGCGGTTTTTTTATGTGAACTGGTTCAAAAAGGTCCATACTTGAACAATTAATTAGCGGATTATTAGCTGTTTATCAAATAGCCAGTCGTCCAGTAAAGGCCAGTACAAGGCCGGTAAAGAAGAGTCGCGCCATGAGGATGGCAGGTAATGAGCAAGGAATCTCATCAAGTACAGCAACAGCTCTTAACGACGTTGAGGCAGCACTGCCAGCAACATCTTGCTGCTGCCTTTGATAAATTCCAGCCGCTCTCTGGCACCAAGCTAGCCTCACTGGCTGCAAATTCCCCTAGCAATCGCCTACAAACTCTCTATTTTGACACCCAGCGACTGCTGCGCCTCCACGGCGCTGAGATTGAGCTGCGCACCATAGATAGTGCTCTGCAGCCACTTTTGATCTCTGATTATTTACCCTCTGATCTGTCGCTGGATATCAGCAACCGGACCGCGGAGTTTACGGCCGCTGGAGATAGTGCAGATTCTGAAGCTAAGACTAAAAGCGCTAATGCAAAATGGCGTTCAGGACGGGGTGCCGGCGACAGTCTTAAACTTCTCGATCATGAAGACCTTGAGGTGATGATTGCCCTGGATAATAGTTCCAGTTCTGTGCGTGAGGCTTTGGGCAGCGAGCTCTATGAGCTGGAGGGGCGTTTCAAATCCCTGTTTACGAACAGCGGCAATAATCACAGTGGCCTGCCCATGTCACCGGATACACTGCTCGAGGCTTTTTCCAATGCCCTAGATGATGACTTGATCGCCCTTGAGGTGCAGCTGGAGCTGGTTAAGATCTTTGCTGAGGTCTGCTTTGATCAATCCTATGGCGATATGCTCTCTGTAGTGATTGATCAGCTGGCCGAGGCCGGCTTTGAATTGGTTGAAAGCACCGAGACTGACTACAGTTCACCGCGGCCGAAAGCTAAGTTAGAAAAAGCCGAGCTCAAAGAAGCTGAGCTTGTTACTGCAGAACTTGTTGCTGCAGCGCCTGTGAATGAGTCAGAGTCTCAGACTGCCGCTTATAAGCCCTCTGGTTCGGAAGCTCCGAGTCGAAACACTTCTATCCCAGCAGGGGGCGTCGAAGAGCAGAGCCCGAGTTACGGGGATGAGCCTCTAATTGCCAATACTCGCATCCAGACTGAGCTGCTGGCTAAGATCAGCTCTATGCTGGAAAACGCTGAGGAGGATGCGCAGCTTGAAATATCTCAGCAGGGCGTTCTAGCTGGTACTCAAGTTGGCACTCCATCATCAGGCACTCCATCATCAGGCACTCCATTATCAGGCACTCCATTATCAGGTAGGGCAGCGGCCAGTCGGGCAACAACCCAGCGCCCCTGTATGGATAAGCCCCAGCTATTTGCCGAGATCAACAAACATATCAATCATCTGGTGAGCCACCGCAGTGAGTTGGCAAGCAATGGTCAGATTACGCGGGATTTGGCTGCGGCCATTAAGCAGTTGGGTTCGGGTAAAGAGGCTGGTACGGGTAAAGAGGGACAAGAGGGCGGTCGCCTGCACCGTAATGACGCCAGTGTGTTTCAAGTGGTGGAAAATACCTTTGCCAGTTTTGGCGAGTCCATGGTGGTGGCGCCAGAAGTGCGCCAGGTGATCAATCGCTGTGAGATCCCTATGCTCAAGTTGGCGCTAAAAAAGCCGGTACTCTTTGAGCAAGAAAATCATCCGATCCGGCGCCTGTTTAATGAGATGGCCAAATATGCCATAGGCCTAGAACAGGGTGATTGCGAAGACAATAAAATTTATCAGCAGATGCTCAAGCTCTCTGAGAATATGAGTGCGGACTCGTTTGAAGAGCGTAATCTGCCCCTAATGCTCAGTGAATTTATGAGTATTATTGATCGCGATAAGCGAGTTACCTCAGTCTCTGAAAAGCGCGAGATCGAGCGTGTGGCGGCCCGTGAAAAGATCAACTGGGCGCGCACCCGAGTGGAGGAAGAGGTGGCCAAGCGCATGGTGGGCAAAGACCATGCTCAAGGGATTATCGATTTTGTTCAGCGCAGCTGGTGCCTGGTGCTGCATATGGCCCATCAGCAAAAGGGCGAAGTCAGCAGTGACTGGCAGGTGGCGCTTAAACTGCTGGATAACCTGCTCTATTTGGCCAGTCGTCCGGTCAGTGAAAAAGATCTTAAATATCGCCGGGAGTTAATCAAGCATCTGGATGTGCGCCTCGGGCATATTTCCACTGATATAGCTCAGCGCAGTCTGCAGATCGAACAGCTTAGCGATTCTTTGGGCTTGAATCCCGAACCCCAGCGTTCGGCTAAGATCACCGAGATCGCCCCAGCAGCGAAAAAGTGGGCGAATAAAATGGTCAAAAAATACCGCCCTGGAAATGAGAAGGCAACTGGAACTGCAGCTGAGGATTCACTGGTAGGTGAGGTCAAACGGGTATTGATGTCGGCAGTGAAAACCGAGCTGCCGGGCAAGAATATTGCCCAGGCTGTGCATGATGCTGAGGCTATAGATGGCGATGCCCAGCGCCGTCTCGCGGCGATGAAAACCGGCTGTTGGATTGAGATGGGGGGTGATATCAAAGCCCACAAGCGTGGCAAGCTGGCGGGGATTGTTGGACCCTCGTGGAAGTATGTGTTTGTCGACAATCAGGGCAAATTAATTGCCGAGCGCGACAGAGCGCGCTTGGCTGTAGATATTTTGAATGGTACTGTCACAGTCTTAGATAATTCCTACCTTTTCGATAAAGCCATTAAAGAAGCAATCACCCAAATCAAAGGATTGCCCGTCGCGAGCTAGCAGATCGCCCCTTATGCAGATAGAAAACGGTTGGCTTAGTTGTGCCACTCAAATGCCATCACCCAATACAGACCAACGTCCCCAGGTTGCGGATATTAGTCTGCTGGTGATCCACAATATTAGTTTGCCGCCGAATCAATTCGGCGGTGATTATATTGGCGACTTTTTTACTAATTGTCTGGATCCCGAGGCGGATGCGTATTTTACGGAGATCTGTCATCTCAAAGTCTCCTCTCATCTGTTGATTGATCGTCATGGTAAAATCACCCAGTTTGCCGGTTTTAATCAACGGGCCTGGCATGCGGGGGTGTCCCAGTTCGAAGAACGCTTCAACTGCAATGATTTTTCCATTGGCATTGAAATGGAAGGGGCGGATCATATTCCCTACACCGAGGTTCAGTATCAGGTGCTGGCCGAGGTCAGCAAAGTACTGCTGGAAACCTACCCGTTAATCAGTGCGGATCGTATTGTCGGTCACAGTGATATTGCACCTGGGCGCAAAACCGATCCCGGACAGGCGTTTCAGTGGGACCACTATAAACAACTGCTCGGTTAAGTCAGTACCGTTGCAAATACAGAGGTAAAGAGTGCATTTTTTAATTATTTTGATCGCCATTGCAGTACTGGAAAGCAATGGACAGTTAGCTTTTATCCAGCGTGATATCTGGGTACAGAAGTGGCACGGAGCGCTGGCCAAGCTGTCCGCCCTAGAAAACAATTCCCGCTTAAAAGTCGCGGTTTATGTACTGGTTCCAGTGGCTATTTTACAGATAGCACTCTGGTACCTGGGCAGCGGGATACTGGTATTTTTATTGGAGTTGGCGGTCTTGCTCTACTGTTTGGGTCGCGGCGACCTCAGTGCGCAGATTGGCGTGCTGCAGTCAGATATCCAGCGCAATGACCTGCAGGCGGCGTTCCATGATGCTGCGGTATTTAATATTGGCCATCGCGCGGTTTCAGCGGATAACGCCGCAGGACTATTTCGCGAACTGGCGGCGACATTGCCTTACCGATTGTTTGAACGCAGCTTTGTGGTGGTGTTCTGGTTCTTTTTCCTCGGCGCGCCCCTGGCTCTAGCCTATCGTTTGTTAGCACTCCATGGCGATATGCAGTTGGAGACGGCTGATGTTCAAGTAGGTCGAGATCAAGAGCAGCAGGAGCAAGAAGAAGATTCTATTGAGATACTTGAGGAAGCGACTCCAGATGAGGCCAACAAGTTACTTTGGTATCTTGAGTGGATCCCAGTGCGGGCTCTGGCTCTGACTCTGGGTTTGATGGGCGACTTTTCCAAGGCTACGGCGCCGTTAAAAGAATTGGTCTTCTGCCCCAAAACCTCCACAGCCGATGTGTTGCGGCTCTGCGTGTTGGGTGCGTTAAACAATCAGCCCACGAACGGGACAGAGTCTTCTGAAGAGGTCGATCAGACCCTAGACGAAACCGCAGCCCTCTCCCAGGTGGCAGACATTGTTGCGCTATTTAGACGCTCAATGACCGGTTGGTTGGTGGCGATTGCATTGCTAGTGCTGACTAGTTAGTGGCTTTTTAGCTAGGGGCCGTCTCTCCACCGTTCTCTCTATTCCAAGGCGCTACTTTAAACAGTAGCAACATGCCGGGAATCGCCAATAGGGTGCAGACATAGAAGAAATTTTCCCAGCCCACGCCTTCGACAATAATTCCTGTAAATGAACTGGCCACGGTGCGCGGCACTGCGGTCAGGGCAGTAAACAGCGCCAACTGGGTGGCGGCAAACGCCGGATGGGTAGAGCGCGCCATAAAGGCCACAAAAGCGGCGGTGCCAAGACCGACGCCAAGATATTCAAAGCTAATCACCAGCCCCAGTAACCAGAGACCTTCACCCACTCTCGCGAGCAGAGCAAAGCCGAGAATCGAAATAATCTGCACCAGACCAAATAGCCAGAGGGCGCGATTGATGCCGATCTTAAGCATTAAGATACCGCCTAAAATACCCCCGACAATCATTGGCCAGAGGGCCGCATGTTTGGCGATCAGACCGATCTCAGTCTTGGTAAAGCCCATATCCAAATAAAACGGTGTCGCCAGAGCCGTGGCCATGCTGTCGCCGAGTTTGTAGAGCAGCATAAAGGCCAGAATTAGACAGGCCTGTTGCACACCCTGACGGGAGAAAAACTCTTTAAAGGGATCAACAATGGCTTGATTCAATGTGGTGGGGTGGCGGGCATCGGCCTTGGGCTCGGCAATGCTCAGGGTCATCACAATGCCGATCAACATAAAGGCTGCGGTAACCATAAATACGGTTTGCCAGGGCAGACTGTCCGCCAGTATCAGCGACAGGGAACCGGGGACTAATCCGGCAATCCTGTAGGCGTTCACATGAATCGAATTGCCGAGGCCCAGCTCCTGATCCGGCAGTATTTGGCGGCGGTAGGCGTCGAGGACAATATCTTGGGTGGCACTTAAAAATGCGATCAGCAGACAGAGCCAGGCGATGCTCCAGATCTCGGTGCTGGGGTTAAAAAAGCCCAGAGCACCAATGGATAGCAGGAGGCCGATCTGAGTGGCCAGCATCCAGCCGCGGCGCAGGCCGCCCCCAAAGCCAAAAGCAGAACCAAGGCGGCTTAAGCCCGGTATGGCCAAGCGATAGCGATCCAACAGTGGCGACCAGAAAAACTTCCAGGTGTAGGGCAGGCCGATCAGCGCAAAGAACCCGATCTCTTTTAGGCCCACGCCCTCGGAGCGCAGCCAGGCCGGAACTAGGGAGATCAGTAAATACAGCGGCATGCCCGAGGCAAAGCCGGTAAAGATACAGATCAACATACGGCGATTTAACAGTGCCTGCTTGATGCTTGTTGAGTTCATTGAGAGCCTTAATGCTATTCTTTTAACTGCTATTAAATTGAGTGTTGCCGACCCCTAGGGCTGCCAGCGGAATTGTTTGAGACTGATACGGCCGTTATTAAAAACAATCCCTTCTTCTTGTAACAGAGCTCGTTGCCGCACACCACTATCGCTCTCTGGGCTCAGGCTGATTTTACCTGCCGCATTGATCACCCTGTGCCAGGGCAGTGTGGTTTCAGCGGGCAGGTTACGCAATATATAGCCTACTTGGCGCGCTGCTCGCGGCAATCCCGCCAAATCTCCAAGCTGGCCATAGGTCACGACTTTTCCCTGTGGCACTGCTGCCAGTGCAATATAGACCCTTTGTTCCCGGGATGGCTCTTGGGATATTTCAGCGGATGGCTGATTATTTTTCATCGCCCAAGATTACGCTATTCGCTGCCCTGTTGAAATAGACGAAACTACCCCAATGTACCTAATAGACCGCCCAGACTGGGCCGGTGAAAATGAGATAACCACTGTGCGCTACCTATTTTTGATATTTGTGATTACACCGGTGCTTGAGATGTGGCTGCTGATTACCGTCGGCGCCCAGATTGGCGCGCTGCCGACTATCGGCCTAGTACTGCTCACCGCCTTTGTTGGAGTGAACCTGCTGCGCTATCAGGGTTTCGATACATTGTGGCGTGGCCAGCGCAAGTTTGCTGAGGGGCAGCTGCCAGCCCAGGAAATTGCCGAGGGGATTATTCTCGCGGTGTCCGGCGCACTGTTGCTGACCCCTGGCTTTGTCACCGATGCGATTGGCTTTGCCGGCTTGATTCCCATGGTGCGTGGCGCAATGGCGCGCTTGGTGTTGAGCCGCATGGTGGTCAGTGGTGTGGCTATGGGTTCATCGGCTTCGGGCTTTACCGCTAGTGGCGGTAGGGTCGATCACTCCGCTTCTGTGGGTTCCAAGAAGTCCGACGATATTATTGAAGGGGAGTCCTGGGACGAGAAGTGACTACTTATCAAAGAGATCCTTCGACTGCGCTCAGGGTCACATCGCACCCTGTCATCCTGAGAGAGCGCAGCGAACCGAAGGATCTCATGAAGGATTGCAGCGTAAAAAGTTCAGGGCAGTACATCGGTGAGATCCTTCGACTGCGCTCAGGATGACCTCGCACCCTGTCATCCTGAGAGAGCGAAGCGAACCGAAGGATCTCATGAAGGATTGGAGCGTAAAAAGTTCAGGGCAGTATATCGGTGAGATCCTTCGGCTGCGCTCAGGATGACAATGTAGAGAGCAAAAAGACAAAAAATTTGCCCTGATCCCTTGAAAAAGAAATCAGGTGCCACCATATGATGTGCAACCGCGGGATTCTGCTCGCATAAGTAACTTTTGAACACTGTAGATAGATAAATTGGAGAGACAAAGTATGAAAATTCGTCCATTACACGACCGAGTGATCGTTCGTCGCGAGGAAGAAGAAGCAACATCCGCTGGCGGTATCTTGCTGCCAGGTTCTGCACAAGAAAAGCCTAACCAGGGCGAAGTTATTGCTGTTGGCAGTGGCCGCGTTTTGGATAACGGCGATGTGCGCCCGGTTGATGTGAAAGTGGGTGATAAGGTTGTGTTTGGTAAGTACGCCGGACAGGACACCATTGATGTCGAAGGTGAAGAGCTGATTATTCTCAGCGAAACCGATATCAAAGCCGTTGTTGAAGCCTAAGAGCTTGTAATAGATAGCTCGTATTAAAGAGCTCTTTACAGAATTTTTGTTATAACCAGATTGATGAAAGGAATTAAACATGTCAGCTAAAGAAGTGAAGTTTGGCAGCAGTGCTCGCCAAGGTATGTTGGACGGTGTAAACATCCTCGCCAACGCCGTAAAAGTAACTCTAGGTCCCAAAGGCCGCAACGTAGTACTAGACAAGTCATTCGGTGCCCCTACCGTAACCAAAGATGGCGTATCTGTAGCCAAAGAAATTGAGCTCGCCGATAAGTTCGAAAACATGGGCGCGCAGATGGTTAAAGAAGTGGCTTCAAAAGCCTCTGATGAAGCCGGTGACGGCACCACTACTGCAACTGTTTTGGCTCAGGCGATTATTATCGAAGGCCTCAAGTCAGTCGCTGCCGGTATGAACCCAATGGACCTCAAGCGTGGTATCGACAAAGCTGTTGTAGTAGCTGTTGCTGAAATCGCCGCATTGGCCAAGCCTTGCTCTGAGTCAAAAGAAGTGGCTCAGGTAGGTACTATCTCTGCCAACAGCGATGCGCACATTGGTGACATCATTGCTGAAGCCATGGACAAAGTCGGTAAAGAAGGCGTGATCACTGTTGAAGAAGGCACTGGTCTGGAAAATGAACTAGATATAGTTGAAGGTATGCAGTTCGATCGCGGTTACCTCTCTCCATACTTTATCAACAACCAAGAGAACATGAGCGCTGAGCAAGAGAGCCCATTTATCCTATTAGTTGATAAGAAAATCTCCAATATTCGCGAACTGCTGCCACTGCTGGAAAATGTAGCCAAAGCTGGCAAGCCGTTAATGATTATTGCTGAAGACGTTGAAGGCGAAGCCCTGGCCACTCTGGTTGTTAACAACCTGCGCGGCATCGTGAAAGTTTCTGCCTGTAAAGCACCTGGCTTCGGCGATCGTCGCAAGGCAATGCTTGAAGATATCGCCACTTTGACTGGCGGTACAGTGATTTCTGAAGAAGTCGGTCTGGATCTTGAGACGGCTACTCTTGAGCACCTGGGTACCGCTAAGCGCATCACCATGACTAAAGAAGCCACGACTATTGTCGACGGCGCTGGCGATGCAGCTACTATCGGTGCTCGCGTTAAGCAGATCCGTGCGCAGATCGAAGACACCAGCTCAGACTACGATCGTGAGAAGCTTCAGGAACGCGTAGCCAAGTTGGCTGGCGGTGTTGCAGTGATCAAAGTTGGTGCAGCCACTGAAATGGAAATGAAAGAGAAGAAAGCCCGCGTTGAAGACGCCCTGCACGCAACTCGTGCTGCGGTTGAAGAAGGCGTGGTACCTGGCGGCGGTGTTGCTCTGGTTCGTGTACTGCAAAAGATCGCAGGCACAGTTGGCGACAACAACGATCAAACTGTGGGTGTGGGCATTGCTCTGCGCGCCATGGAAGCGCCACTGCGTCAGATCGTAGAAAACGCTGGCGGAGAAGGTTCCGTAGTAGTCGACAAAGTTAAGTCAGGCGAAGGTAACTACGGTTACAACGCTGCGACTGGCGAATACGGCGACATGATTGCCATGGGTATCCTAGATCCCGCCAAGGTTGCACGTACTGCTCTGCAGGCCGCTGCTTCTATTGCGGGTCTGATGATCACCACTGAAGCCATGGTTGCTGATGCAGCTAGCGACGCACCAGCTGGCGGCGGCATGCCAGATATGGGCGGCATGGGCGGAATGGGTGGTATGGGCGGCATGATGTAATCAGGCGTCCCAACCTGTTTTTTACAGTCAGTTACACCTATGTTGTTTAGGGTGCTGTAAAGCTTAAAGAAGAGCCCCGCAGATTGCTGCGGGGCTTTTTTTTGCACATATTTTTTTGTTCAGGGTAAATAAGTGTCAAAAAAACACCTTTGCTGGCCTAAGGTGATTGCTATTTAGGCGCGCTTCCCCAACAATTGACGCCAAGAAAAATAGCCGTCCTCAAGGGCGCAATACGTTAAAAACTATATAAATGGAGTCTGTTATGACCGGTGAATTAATTGAATTTCTAGTCCGTTGGGGCCACGTGCTTTTCGGAATCGTTTGGATAGGTATGCTGTACTACTTCAACTTTGTTCAGGGTGGCTACTTCAAAGAAGCTTCTCCAGAAGCTCTGGCTGATGCCAAAGCGAAGTTGGCACCTAGTGCACTGTGGTGGTTCCGTTGGGGCGCTATGTTTACCTTTATCACAGGTCTCTACCTGCTACACATCGTCACTAGCAACGGTCAGCTGAACAACTACATTATTGTTGGCGCGCTGATGGGCATACTGATGTTTATCAATGTCTGGGCAGTGATCTGGCCAGCACAGAAAATTGCATTGGGTCTGGTTGAAGGTGGCGATAAAGCTGCTGCAGGTGCCAAGGCACTGCTGGCCTCACGCACAAACGTCCTGTTCTCGGCTCCAATGTTGCTGGGTATGCTTGCCGGTCCTCACTATGTGGGACAAGGTTACGGTACAGCAGTTGGCGGCACTGGCCTGACTGTTATGTTGGTTGTTGTTGCACTGCTCGAAGTCAACGCACTGGTTGGCAAACAGGGTCCAATGACTACAGTCAAAGGCGTGATTCACTCAAGCCTGGGTCTGACTGCGGTAATGGTTCTGGCGCTTAACCTGCTGTAATTGTTCGCAGCAAAACGTGTAAAAAAAAGCGTTTAAAAAAGCCGACCTAGCGTCGGCTTTTTTGTGCCTGCTGGATTTAGGCGCCGAACTAGGTGCTGGTGATAAATAAGCTATTGTGCGGATGTAGCTAGAAATGAATTTGCGTATAATGCTGCAATCTTTCAGGCCTTTCTAGTAGATATCTCTAGTAGATATCTCTAGCAGAGAGGTCTAACCGGTCTCACTAAACAGGATTTTAAAATGACTGCGGAAAAACCCCGAATCAACCCTATTGTTGCCGAACGAGACGATATGATTGGGCGCTCATCGACTTCCACATCTTCCAGTAAAAAAGGCTCTTCCGGGGGCGATGGCAAACGACCTGGAGGCGGTTCCTCGAACGGCTCATCGAATGGGTCTGGTGGCAGTAATATCCTAGTGTTGATTATTCTCGTGGCTCTGGTTGGAGCAGGGGGCTTTGGCTGGATGCAGTTTGCCTCACTGTCCGCTAATCACAGCGATTTGCAGCAGCGTTTTGAATCCCTTGAATCGCGCCTTAGCAGTACTGATGAATCGGTAACTCAGTCTGGTGCCGCCATGCAGCTGAATATCAGCAAGCAATCTGACGAACTGAAAAAGCACTGGAGTGAGATTCGTAAACTCTGGGGTGTGACCAACGACATCAATAAGGCCAAGATTGATATCAACAAAAAAGATATCGCCTTTCTGGCCCGCAAACGCTCTGCCATTGAAAAGTCGGTCTCTGACCTCAGTGCCCGAGTGGATAAAGAAAATCGCAGCCTGACCAATCTCAGCGGCAATTATCTGGCGATCTCAGCGGATATAGATGCGGTGAATGCCAGTCTGCGAAAACTATCAGATAAGGTGACTGACAAAGTGGTGAGTCTGCAGTCTTCACTGACCAATATTGATCGCCAACTCAAGGCCAATGCCGAGGGTATTGAGTCTATGGATGCCTTTCGTCGTCAGATCAACCAGAAAATTTACGCTCTCGAAAAACGCTCTTCAGGCCCAGTGACAGCTCCAGCGACCAATGCTGTCACTCCGCTCAGACAATAAATAACAGGGATTAAAATCAGCATGACAATTATTCGCCAACAAGACCTAATCGAAAGCGTTGCTGACGCGCTGCAATATATTTCCTATTACCACCCAGTGGATTTTATCCAGGCTGTAAAACAGGCCTATGATCGCGAAGAGTCAAAAGCGGCGAAAGACGCTATGGCACAGATCCTGGTCAACTCGCGTATGTGCGCCATGGGTCATCGGCCGATCTGCCAGGACACAGGTATAGTTACTGTCTTTGTTCGCGTTGGTATGAACGTCCAGTGGCAGGGAGACATGAGCCTCACCGATATGATCAATCAGGGTGTTCGTCAAGCCTATACCCACCCAGACAATGTTCTGCGCGCCTCGATCCTCAGCGATCCCGATGGCGAGCGCAAGAATACAGGTGATAACACGCCAGCAGTGATTCACTACGAAATAGTTCCCGGCGACAAAGTATCCATCGACGTGGCGGCCAAAGGCGGCGGCTCTGAAGCCAAGTCTAAGTTTGCCATGCTCAACCCCTCAGACTCCGTGGTCGACTGGGTCCTTAAAATGGTTCCCACAATGGGTGCTGGTTGGTGTCCACCAGGCATGCTCGGCATAGGTATCGGCGGCACTGCCGAAAAAGCCATGTTGTTGGCCAAGGAATCATTGCTTGAGCATATAGATATCTCCGAGCTCCAGGCTCGAGGTGCAAGCAACCGCAATGAAGAATTGCGTCTTGAACTGTTCGACAAGGTCAATGCACTGGGTATTGGTGCTCAGGGCCTCGGCGGTCTGACCACGGTTCTAGATGTTAAGGTTAAAGACTATCCCTCTCATGCCGCGAACAAAGCCGTGGCGATTATTCCCAACTGTGCCGCCACCCGCCATGTTCACTTTGATTTGGATGGCAGTGGTCCAGCGCATCTGGAACCGCCAAATCTGGAAGATTGGCCCGAAATCACCTGGGAAGCGGACGAATCTGTACGTCGTGTGAACCTTAACGAGGTAACCCAAGACGATATTGCCACTTGGAAGCCCGGCGACACTCTATTGCTATCGGGAAAAATGTTGACCGGACGCGATGCGGCACACAAGAAAATGACCGACATTCTCGCCACTGGTGAGAAGTTGCCCGTGGACTTAACCGATCGCTTTATCTACTACGTGGGCCCAGTTGACCCCGTTCGTGACGAAGCAGTTGGCCCTGCTGGTCCTACTACAGCCACGCGCATGGATAAATTTACCCGCACTATGCTCGAGGAAACTGGGCTGATGGGCATGATTGGTAAAGCCGAGCGCGGCCAGGTGGGTATAGATGCTATTCGCGACAATGAGGCAGTCTATCTGATCGCAGTGGGTGGCGCGGCTTATCTGGTGTCCAAGGCGATTACTCATGCCGAAGTGGTGGCCTTTCCCGAGTTGGGAATGGAGGCGATCTATGAGTTTGAAGTCAAGGATATGCCTGTCACTGTAGCTGTTGATACCAAGGGCGAATCAGTGCATCGCATAGGTCCACAAATATGGCAGGCAAAAATTGAGGAAAAAACCCTCAACTTGGTTTAGTCTTAAGTGAGTAGCTAATACCGATTCTGTCGATTGCTTAATAGACTGGATATATAAGCTATATTAATTGGGCAGGACAGATTAGCTGCAGCAGCTATCTCGAAGAGATAGGTAAGATTTAGAACTAGATTTAGAACTAGATTTAGAGCTACATAAAGAATGAGCGCAAAATTAAGATGCGCTCAAAAAAGGAGTTTTTTTAATGTACAGGGAGAAAGTATGAAATCTATAAATGGTTTATTGGGAGCAATGACACTGGTTTTAGCGGGAGCAGCAACTGCCGCCGATGACTGGTATTTGGGTGTAACAGCTGGATATTACGATCTGGATGGCGAACGGGCCATCAGTGAAGATCACAACAGTGTCACCGCCGGTGTGCAGGTGGGTAAATACCTCTCCGACACATTGGCATTGGAATTGGGTTACGGCGCCAATGCCGGACACGATGATTTCGATGTGTTGTCATTAAATGGCCTGCTCTGGTTAAACAACAGCGATGCCACTAACTGGCGTCCCTATGTCTTATTCGGCCTCAATCAGTACGACTTTCAAGATGCCTCAAACCTAGTGCTTGAACATGACGATCGTTCCACTCAGATAATGGTGGGTGTCGGCATGGGCACACAGTTTAGTCACGGCCTGGAATTTCGTGCCGATTTGCGCGGCATGGCAGGTCACGATGAAGACGGCGAAGATATGGGTGTGCAGTTCTCACTGAACAAAGTCTTTGGCAGCAAGTCAGTTGCTCCTGCGGTAGCACCAGTGGCTGCGCCGGTTGTCGCTCAGGCAATAGCAGAGCCAGAAGTTGAGGCGGAACCAGAAGTTCGCACCATCACCGTCCGACTCAATGTTGAATTTGAATTTAACAAAGACACTGTATTGGCCGTTTATGGTGATCAGTTAGAAGCTATTGCCGCTGCCATGAAAGCACAGGACGATATAGATCTGGTGCTCGAGGGTCACAGTGATAGCCGCGGAGCTGATCAGTACAACCTGAGTCTGTCTGATCGTCGCGCTAAAGCGGTTAAAGCCAAGCTAGTTGAGGATTACGGTATTCCTGCCGCCCTTATCAGTGCGGTGGGCTACGGTGAAACTCAGCCAATAGCCACCAACGAAACTGACGAAGGTCGCGCACGCAATCGCCGTGTAGTAGGTGAGATGTCTTTTTCTGAGGTCTACAACTTCTAGTGTGAATTGGCTCTAGTATTAAAAACGGTGCTATCTGGATAGCGCCGTTTTTTTATGCATAAAAAATCATTGTGATGGATAATGAAGGCCGGCAAATCTGCGAGGATGAAAAATGGACAACACATTCTATTGGCACGACTACGAAACCTTTGGTATCAATCCGTCAATCGACAGGCCCAGTCAGTTTGCTGGGCTGCGCACCGACTTCGACCTGAACCCGATTGGCGACCCACTGGTTATCTACTGCCAGCCACAGCCGGATCTGCTGCCCGCGCCTCAGGCTTGCTTGGTTACAGGAATTACCCCCCAGCACGCGCTGAAGGAGGGCCTCACAGAGCCTGCGTTTATCGATGCCATCCACCAGCAGATGTCACGCCCCAACACCTGTAGCGTCGGCTACAACAGTATTCGGTTTGACGATGAAGTGACCCGATACACCCTCTATAGAAACTTTTATGATCCCTATCAGCGAGAGTGGAAAAACGGCAACTCACGCTGGGACATTATCGATATGTTGCGCCTCTGCCGCGCCCTGCGCCCCGAGGGCATAGAATGGCCAGACCATGAACCCGGCCGCCCCAGTTTTAAACTCGAAGACCTCACCGCTGCCAATGGCCTAGCCCATGAAGCCGCCCACGATGCGCTCTCCGATGTCACCGCCACCATTGCCATGGCCAAGCTGGTCAAGGAAAAGCAACCGCGGCTGTTCGATTATGCGCTGCAAAACCGCGGCAAAAAGCAGGTCGCCGCAATGCTTGACCTCAAAGCGCGCAAACCGTTTTTTCATATCTCCGGCATGCTCGCCAAAGAACATATGTATGGCGCTCTAATGATGCCCCTGGCCCAGCATCCCACCAACAGCAATGGCATTATCTGCTTTGATCTCTCCGCCGACCCAGAGACTCTGGTTGGTCTCAATGAACACCAGATTCGCGATCGTGTGTTTACTGCCACAAGTGACTTACCCGAAGGCACAGAGCGCATTCCTCTCAAAGTTATTCATATTAATAAGGCACCGGTAGTAACCACTCACAAACTGGTGGATGCCGCTGCGGCCAAGCGTTTGGATATAGATCTAGAGCGCTGTGAGCGCAACTGGCAGCGTCTTAACAGCATGGATCTCAGTGACAAACTGCAGCTAGTGTTTCGCGACCAGAAGTTCCCGCCCAAATCCGATGCTGAGCAGCAGCTCTATGGCGGCTTCTTGCCCAATCAAGATAAGGGCTTGCTGGATGATGTGCGGCGCGCTACTGCCAGTGACTTCAGTCAGCAGCAGTTCTATTTTGCCGATCAGCGCTACAACCAATTGCTGTTTAGCTATCGCGCCCGTTATTTCCCCGAATCTCTTAGCGCCGAAGAACAGCAGACTTGGCTTGAGAGTTGCCGCTGGCGTCTCACCGATGAGCAGTCCGGTTACTTAACTTTGCAGCAAAACCGCAAGACCTTGGATGAATTGCTCGCCGACAGTAGCCTAACGGATCACAAGCGCGGCGTGCTTCAGGCACTGGAGAGCTGGAGTCAATCGGTAGCAGAGCGCTTTTCTCTCTAGTGAGCTCTGTAGTGGGGTCTGTAGTTTGGCTGCCCAGCAATAGTCGCCTAGGTAGGGCCGCCCGACTGAACTGCGGTTGTAATTGAGAAGAACAGGCAAACAGGCTAGAATCCGCCAACTAAATTGCCCCGAGGTACCGCGTGAATTTTACCGGCGCGCACATACTTTCCATCAGCCAATTTCAACGGCAGGATGTTGAGCAGATTTTCTCTGTAGCAGATCGAATGGAACCCTATGCACTGCGCAAAAGGGTTACCCGCGTGCTTGAAGGCGCAATTCTCGGCAATATGTTTTTCGAAGCCAGTACCAGAACCCGCGTCAGTTTCGGCTCGGCGTTTAATCTGCTGGGTGGCGAAGTGCGCGAGACCGCCGGCTTTGAAAGCTCGGCACTGGTCAAAGGCGAATCGCTACAGGACACCGCCAGAGTATTGTCTGGGTTTAGCGATGTGATCTGCATGCGCCATCCTCAGGAAGGCTCGGTGGCAGATTTTGCCAGCGCCAGTCGTGTGCCGGTGATGAATGGCGGTGACGGTGCCAATGAACACCCTACCCAAGCATTACTGGATCTCTACACCATTGGCCGCGAACTCGAAGCCAAGGGCCGCAGCATCGACGGTTTGCGAATCGCCATGATCGGCGATCTGCGCCATGGCCGCACAGTGCACTCCCTGAGCAAGCTGCTGAGTCTCTACAATAATATTCAGGTAATGCTGATCTCGCCCAAAGAGCTGGCTCTGCCAGAGAACATTATTGAGCAGATGCGCAGTGCCGGTGTAAAAGTTACAGTCTCCGATGAACTGAATAACAGCATCGCCAATGTGGATATTGTCTACTCTACACGGATTCAGGAAGAGCGTTTTACAAGTAAAGCCGAAGCGGATTTATACCGCGGCAAGTTTCGCCTCAATCAGGCCATCTACACCAAGCACTGCGAGCCTAACACGGTGATTATGCACCCACTGCCAAGAGACTCCCGCAGCGATGCCAATGAGCTCGACTGCGATCTCGATGACAACCCCAATCTAGCGATTTTTCGCCAGACCGACAATGGCCTGCTGATTCGCATGGCGCTGTTTGCTCTGGTGCTGGATGTGGTCGATAAGGTCGATGAGTTCTCTCGTGAGGTTCACTGGTATAACTCCCGACAGCAGTAAAACAGCTGACAATTTTTTGTTCCAAGTATTCAGACAAGCTGCCTAAAAATTTAACTAGAGCATGCAGGTGCAGAGAACTTTTGAGGTTCCAATGAGTGAATTTGACGATATTCGTCCCTACAACGACAGTGAAGTGCCCGCGGTTATTGCGCGCCTGATTGCCAGTCCAGAATTTATCGACCTGCTGCTGGCTCGGCGTGCGCCCCTACTGGCCAAGCTCTGCCCCTGGCTGATGCGGCCCATACTGCGTCGGGTGCTGTCAAAAGCGGCTAAAAATATGCACAGGGTGGAAGATCTGCAGCGTTACCTGACTGTATCTCTGAAGGGGCTGGTGAAAAAAACCACCGATGGTTTCAGCTTCAGTGGTTTAGATAACCTCGACCCAACAAAATCCTATCTGTTTCTCAGCAACCATCGCGATATCGCCATGGATCCCGCGATGGTCAACCTAGCGCTGATCGAAAGCGGCATGGACACTCTGCGTATAGCCATTGGCGACAACCTGCTGAGCAAGCCCTTCGCCGCGGATCTGATGCGGGTTAATCGCAGCTTTATTGTGAAGCGCAATATCAGTGGACGCCGGGAAAAGCTCACTGAACTGAAAAAGCTCTCTGGTTATATCCGTCACTCCATAGCGCAAGATGGCGTCTCAATCTGGATTGCCCAGCGGGAAGGGCGCGCCAAAGACGGCCAGGATCGCACCGAAACCGCACTGTTAAAAATGCTTGCCCTGTCGCGCACCAAAGAGCAGAGCTTTGCTCAGGCCACTGGTGAGCTGGCTATAGTGCCCGTAAGTATTTCCTATGAGTACGATCCCTGTGATGTGGACAAAGGCCGTGAGCTATTTGCCAAACAGAATGGCCAAGAATACATCAAACAGGAGTTTGAGGATCTCGACACCATTCAGAAGGGATTGGTTGGCTATAAAGGACGAGTGCATGTGGCGTTTGGGAAAGCGTTCACCGATGAGTCTAGTGATCAGCTAGAGAATGCCGATAAACTGGCCGCAGCCATAGATCAGCAGGTCTACAGCCAGTACAAACTGTTCCCGAGCAATATTATTGCCTACCAACTGTTGGGTAACACTGGAGGGTTAGAGCAGGTCAAAGCGCTGTGGCCAGATTGTGATTGGTTCGACGTAGAAGCCTCGTTTAAAAGCCGCCTCAGTGCCGCACCGCGAGATTATCGTACTATTATTACCGAGAGCTACGCCGCTCCGGTATTCAATTATTGTCAGGCGACACAGGGATGTTAATTTTTTGTTAGACGCAGAAGTCAGAGAGACAATCCAGCAGGGCTATCGTAAATTCCTAAAGTCACGTGACCTGAGTCCGCGTCTCGGGCAAAAGCAGATGATCGCCACCGTGGCCAACGCCCTTAGCGATGATGATCCGGACAAGCGTCTGGCGGTTGTTGAAGCGGGCACAGGTACAGGTAAAACCGTCGGCTATTTAATCGCTGCGCTGCCCATCGCCCGCGCCTTAAAAAAGACCGTGGTAGTGGCCACCGGCACCATTGCCCTGCAAGAACAGCTAATTCACAAAGACCTTCCTGAGCTTCTCGAAGCCTGCGGCTGGGACCACAGCTGCGCACTGGTCAAAGGCCGCGGACGCTACGCCTGTAACCTAAAAATGGAACAGTGCCTGGACGCGATCAAATCAAAAGATGCCGGACTGTTTTTGTTCGAAGATGAAGAAGCCTTTAATCCCAATGTGCAGACCGAAGACCTCTATCGTGAAATGTCCGACGCCCTCGCCGACGGCAGCTGGGATGGTGACCGGGATTCCTGGGAGTCACGCATCCAAGATGTGGAATGGCGTGCCCTGACCATCGACCGCCGCCAGTGCAGCGGACGCCGCTGTCGCTTTGTTAATCAATGTGCCTTCTTTAATGCCCGCAATGAACTTGAAGAGAGCGAATGCATAGTCGCCAACCACGATCTGGTGATGGCTGACCTTGCTCTAGGAGGCGGTGCGATTTTGCCGCCACCGGAAGACTGCATCTACATCTTCGACGAAGGCCACCGTATCGGCGACACCGCCATCCGTCACTTCGGTGCCGAGTGTCGGGTCAACAACAGCATTACCTGGCTAGAGCGTCTGCAGAAGCAGTGCAAAGGCCAAGCCCCTATCTTCGAAAAAGATACCGCTCTGGCGGAACAGCTTCCGCGCATTGAGCGGGAAGCGACAAAAATTATTGAACTGCTTAATTTTGCCTATCCAATACTCCAGCAAGCCCTGGAATCCGCCGAGTCTCCCGAAGACGGACGCTACAGATATGCCAATGGCGATATAGGCGAAGGATTGCGTGATATAGCCTCACAGCTGGCCAAAACAACCAGCGCTTGGCTCGGGCGACTGGAAGTCTTGGTCGATACCCTAAGTGATGCCCTGGGGGATAAAAATTACCCAATCCCGGCCCCCGATGTGGAACTGTTCTATCAGCAGGCCGGTAGCTGGCAATCGCGAGCAGAACAGCTCTTAGCCCTATGGGACAGACTCCAGCGCGAAATCAAAGCTGGTGATATGCCATTGGCCTGTTGGCTGCGTCTCGATGACAGCGGCGGCAATATTGATATCTCGGTTAACGCCAGCCCAATTCAGGCAGCGGAACTGTTGCGCGATGTATTGTGGGGCAGCTGCTATGCCGCAGTGGTTACCTCGGCAACCTTGCGCGCACTGGGATCATTTCAAACCTTGCAGCGCGAGACTGGCATTCCTGACTTCGCTCACTTTATGACAGTCGCCGGCGCCTTTGATTATCAGCAGGCCGCCGTGATTCGTGTTCCGGCGGATGCCGTTGAAGGCAACCAAGCGGACGCTCACACAAGCTATATTACTGATCACTTCGCCGAGTACGAAGTGCCTCAGTGCGGTACTTTGATACTGTTCTCGTCGCGCCGACAGATGGAGCAGGTTTACGATGACCTTTCCAAAGATCAGCAGAAAAATATTTTGATTCAGGGTCAACTATCCAACCGTGAGATGGTGCGCCTGCACAAAGAGCGTATCGATCAGGGCCGCACCAGTGTTTTGATGGGGCTGGCCAGCTTTGCCGAAGGTGTGGATCTGCCCGGAGACTACTGTCGTCATGTAGTGATTGCCAAGTTGCCCTTTGCAGTGCCGGATGACCCCCTCCATGAAGCCCTGTCGGAATGGATTGAAGCCCGGGGCGGTAACTCGTTCTTCGATATTTCTCTGCCCATAGCGTCTTTAAGACTGGTTCAGGCCTGTGGCCGACTGCTGCGCACAGAAAAAGATACAGGCACAGTCACCATTCTCGATAAGCGCTTAATCACCAAGCGCTACGGCACCCAGCTGTTAAATGGCCTGCCGCCTTTCCGCCGTGAGATTGGGTAGACTATCCAATCCAGCGTAAAAGGTTAAACCTGAGTGAAGGGATCATGAGCGAACGTCACAGCCGATTAGCCAACCTGCTCTTTGACCTGGAAAAAGAACTCCGGGAATCTCAGCTGTGGGCGGAGCGGAGTCCACCAGCTGAGGCGCTTCACAGTACCGAACCCTTTTCAATTGACCTACTGACCTTCACTGAATGGCTGCAGTTTATTTTCCTGCCTAAAATGTACGCCACCATCGAGGCGTCAGAAGACCTACCGCATAGCTGCAGTATCGCGCCCATGGCGGAACAGTTTTTTGGTGCTGAGCAAGTGTCGGGAAAAATATCTAGCGAAGGTTCTAGCGGGAATGTAAACGAGAATTCTAGCGAGAATTCTAAAGAAACCGCCGGAAAAATTGATCGAGGACCAATTATCCGGCGTCTTGCAGATATAGATTACTTTATTTGCGATCAGTAGTTGGGCGCTTGCTTGGCTTGCGCGGCGCTGAATCTGCTCCGCGGTGGGCTTTTGGCTTACCCTTAAACGCAGGCTTGTCCTTGCTGAAGCTAGGCTTGTCGCGCTTGCCGCCGCCGTAAGCAGGTTTGGCATCACGCTGTTCGCCAGCAGTGCCATTATCAACACTGATCTTTAGTGGCTTCTGGCAGACACGAACCTTGTACAGGTGATCGAACAGCTCTTTAGGCATACCTTCTGGCAGATCAACAGTGCTGTAATCATCATGCAGTTTGATATGACCAATAAACTGCGCATCGATCTCCGCTTCATTGGCAATCGCGCCAACAATGTTCTTTGGCGACACATCATCGTTGCGGCCTACCTCAATGCGGTAGGTGATCATGGTAACTTCATTGCCTTCCTCATCTGTGGTCGGGCCCTTGTCACGTGGTGGCTTAGGCGCGCGATCAGGACGCTGGCTTCTGTCACTGCGATCAGGCCTTTCACTTCTCTCGTTACGATCGGGTCTCTCATTGCGGTCATTACGCTCGCGTGGCTTGCGCTCATTGCGATCACTAGCCGAAGCTCGTGGAGTGTCTATAGCAACCATCTTCGGGAACAGCGGACGTTCTTTTTGGGCTTCAAAGGCCAGAGCGGCAGCCAACAGAACCATATCAATTTCATTCTCAGCGGCAACTTCTTTAACCAGTGAGTGAAATTTATCTAGCTTGGTCGACTTACACATGCCAACCAACTGCTCTTTAAACAGAGCAACGCGCTGGCCACTGACTTCTTCGTTGCTCGGCAGATTAAACGAGCCAATCGGCTGACGCGTCGACTTCTCAATCGAACGCAGCATACGAATTTCTTTCTGAGTCACAAACATGATCGCCTTACCTTCACGACCAGCACGTCCAGTTCGACCAATACGGTGAACATAGGACTCATTGTCGTAGGGAACGTCATAGTTGATTACATGACTGATACGCTCAACGTCCAAACCGCGAGCGGCGACGTCGGTGGCCACAACTATATCTAGCTGGCCTTTCTTCAAGCGGTTGATAGTGCGCTCACGCAGTGTCTGAGTCAGATCACCGTTAAGTGCCGCTGAGGAGAATCCACGCGCTTCAAGCTTCTCGGCAATTTCCAGTGTCGCCGACTTGGTGCGCACAAAAATAAGCATGCCATCAAATTGCTCAACATCGAGGATACGCGTAAGAGCATCCATCTTCTGGTGGCCTTTAACCATCAGGTGAGACTGAGCAATACGCTCAACAGTCTTAGTCTTGCTTTGAATACTGACCACTTCCGCATCGCCCAGATACTTATCGGCAACACGTTTGATCGCTGGCGGCATAGTTGCAGAGAACAGTGCACGCTGACAATCCGCTGGCGTCTTAGCCAGGATAGTCTCAACATCATCGATAAAGCCCATGCGCAACATCTCATCAGCTTCGTCCAAAATCAACCCTTTGATGTGGCTGAGATCCAAGCTGCGACGACGCAAATGGTCGAGCATACGACCAGGCGTACCTACAACAACCTGAGCGCCGCGCTTCAAACCGCGTAGCTGGCCACCAATATCTGCACCACCGTAGATCGGCAGAACATGAAAACCTTTGATATGTTTGGCATAGCTTTGGAACGCCTCAGCCACCTGAATCGCCAACTCACGAGTAGGAGTCAGAACCAGAATTTGAGGTGATTTTTGTTTCTCATCCAGCATACTCAGGAAAGGCAGCGCAAAAGCTGCAGTCTTGCCAGTACCCGTCTGTGCTGTACCCAGAAGGTTTTTGCCTTCCAGAAGGATCGGTATGCTCGCCTCTTGAACGGGAGAGGGTTGCTCGTAACCGAGTTGCTGTACGGCTTTGAGGACGGGGGCAGAAATACCCAGTGATGCGAAGTCAACTGACGACATTAATTTACCTGTGCTTGGGGAGTTTTGGGCCCCGGATTAAGAGGCGGCGAAGTATACGCCTAAGTGGCTCTTTTTTATAGTTTTTTCGGGTCTAATTTGATGGCGGGATAGCTTAGTATTACAGGGGTTAGCTGTGATTGGGCGGGGTAAATTTTCCCTTGGCCTAGATCGCCATTAAAGCACTATCTCAATCATCACCTGAGTCTTCACCGAATTTGCGATAAAGCACTGATCATGTGATTGATGGTGCATCTTTTCTAGCGTCTCCAATGTTGGCTTTTTGTCACTAGAAAAAATCACCTGTGGGCGAAGAGTCACTTTGGTTATTGAGATCTTACCATCGCCATCTTTCTCCATAATGCCAATCGAGTTATCAATATATTTATCAATCACAAAGCCTCGCTTCACCGCGATAGCCAGAAAAAACAGCATATGACAGCTGGACAGCGAGGCGATAAACGCCTCTTCCGGGTCTATATTGGCTTCAACGGAATAGGGCAGCGGCACAATTGATGGGGCAGAAGACGCAGCAACCACCGCACCGCCATCAAATTCCCAAGTATGGCCGCGGCTGTATTTATTATCGATGAACGCTTCTCCAGGTTGGCGGTTCCAGGCTACCTTTGCGCTATATTCAGACATCTCTCTACCTCGCTATTGTTCGCTAGCGGCTATCACCGCATCGGCAAGACCCTTTGAACCCCTGTCCTGCAAATGGGTAATCAGGTTCTCTCTATCTTGCTCAGCTCTATTTTGGCTGAGCTTGTACTTGCACTGAATATCCGTAATCTCTATCTCAAAGCCAATAATATGCTTTAGCATTCCTGCGTTGTAGTCTGGCTCCCAATAGGTCTCAAAAGCTTCTTCATATTTGTTACTGAGTCTGTCGACTATGGTTTTAACCTCTGCACGCTCTGACAAGATTCTACAAGTCCCGTAGATATGCACAGCCTGATAATTCCAGGTGGGAACACCCGGGTTTATGTACCAAGACGGGGAGATATAACTATGAGGGCCCTCAAGCGTGACCATAACTTCTTGCCCATTGATATCCGTGCTCTGAGGGTTTTGCCTCGCGAAATGGCCAAATAGTTTTCGTCTATCATCACTGACTAGAAAGGGGATATGAGTTGAGAATAGTCTTCCCTGCACGGTTGAAATGATTTGCCCAAATGCATTGTGCTCAATAAACGTGAAAATCTCTTTACGATCAGTGATTTTGAAATGTTTAGGTATATACATTTACAGCTAGTTCCTCTGAGGTTATCCAAATATTACTATCAAAGTAGCACAGGAGTACCAACCCAGGACTCTGTATTTAATCGAGCTCTATTAGCTTAACAAATGCCCGCCATGGGCAGGCAGAGCTATAAAAGCCGAGTCAATTGGGTTTAAATAAACGCATAAAAATTAGCACCCATAATGTTAATACATTCAAAAATAGGATTACCCCATGTCTGAGCTCTACCTAGTCCGTCACGCCCAAGCCTCCTTTGGTGCCGCCAACTATGATCAGCTCTCAGATCTAGGTCATCAACAATCCCGCTGGTTAGGTGAGCATCTCGGCAAACGTGGCGCCAGCTTCGACACCCTCGTCGTTGGCGATATGGTCCGTCACCATGAAACTATGGACGGCATCTGCGCAGGCATGGAGATCGATGGCAGCAACCGCATCGTCCTGCCAGGGCTAAATGAATATAACTTCACCGACATGACCGAAGCCTATGGCAAAACTCATGGGGACGATCCTCTCTACCAAATCATTGCCGCCAACCCAGATGATCGCAAGAACTACTATCGCCTGCTGCGCAAAGTGTTAACCGTCTGGACCCGAGGCGAGATCGAGAATGTCCCGGAAACCTGGGTCGACTTTAAGGCTCGGGTGCTCGATGCCCAGCAACAGATCCAAGCCATGGCTGACGGTGGCAAGTCTATTCTCGCCATTGGTTCAGGTGGTTCGATTAGCACCTTTGTGGGAGGGGTGTTGGGGATTCCAGATGAGAATATTTTTGATCTAAACCTGCAGTATAAAAACACCGCAATTAGTCATTTCTTTTTTAATGCTAAGAAGATGAATCTGACTGGATTTAATGGGATTCCGCATTTGGATACAAATGAAATGGAGCAGTATATTACTTATGGGTGATGCACTGCTCACAGGCTTTAATATCCTGCGAGGCTAATGGCTGGCGCTGATTAATTCCGAGCGAACAAAGGTAGTCGTTCTGTCGATGCAGGGCATGCTTCTAACGCCTTCTCTGGGCGGACAGGGCGTTCTGTGAGGTTGCCGTTACATTTTGGGCATATCCAGTTTAATTTCTTCTCAGCGCAAGCTTTACAGAATGTGCACTCAAACGTGCAAATTGTTGCGTAATGAGAGTCGGGTGCAATATCTTTATCGCAGTATTCACAGTTTGGATGTATGGCTAACATTTTATTTTAATCCTCAAAAACCACTTGAATTAAAATTAGAAACTGATTAAAAACCTAAAATTTTTGTTAACGTAATTTAAAAAATCCAAGCCACCAAAAGCCAAATAATTACAAAAAACAAAAAGAACCCGCCCAAAATAAACTGAATCTCACCCAACAACCCATCCCCAGACGAGATGGCAAATACAATCATGATTACAATTGTGACAAAGAACGAAATCACTGCCGAATCCCTAAAGCCCAGCCCCGGCGCGAAGTGCACACTAACCATCTCAGCCACAATCGGCGCCATCAGAAAAATCGCCAAGCCCAGTACCAAGACTAGGCTGACAATCGCTATGGCGATCTTGCGGGTTTCGTTTTTATCTTTTTCGTCTATTTCTCCAGCCATCGCTATCACCCACCATTTTGGTTCGCTTTAATAAACTCACGGATTTTGTTCGGGTCGGGCATGCCACTGGCGACGATTTCAGGCGAGTCCCCTGCGGTATAGATCTCGATGGTACCCACACCAAAGATGCGGTTAAAAAATGACTGTTTAACTTTGGTAGTGCGCACACTGCTGATATTCACTTCAGAGCGCTCTTTGCTGAGCAGGCCTTTTTCAAAGAGGATCTCATTGTCATTAACAGTGAGCTTTGAGGCTTTGTTTTTTAGGTGCCAGGTCAGCAGGATTAGCAGGCCTAGGCCGCCTACTGGAATCAGTATTAAACAGATGATAAAACCCAGTGGGTTGTTCTTAAACATAACGGGATGTTCGGAATACAGCTCGCTCATGGTGTTGCTCCTTGATAAATGCCGGTTAGGCTTTTGTTCTTCGCTATTAGTTCTTAGAGTTTGGTTTTTGCCACAGTGTTACAGGGCATTAATCAGAATCCACAGTGAGCTTACTAGGATGGTGATCATGGTTGTGGACATGCCGATAGGGCGCAGGACCTTTGGACCAAGCTCAGTGATGGCTAGGTAATGGCAGATACGCCCAAGAATCAGAGCGATGCCAAGAACATGTAGCCACGCGTCCTTGGCTCCCACAAGTTCCATTGCCACAAGCAGCAGTAGGGCGATAGGCACGGTCTCAACAAAGTTACCCTGGCCACGTATGCGTCGCAGCATTTCTGGATCGTCGCCGGTGCCGATCAAAATTTTGCTTTGCACTCGGTATAAACCAGCGCGGAGCGTAAAGGGGATAAATAGCAGGCCTAATAGGGCGATGTAGATGGGTGTAATGCTTAGCAAGGTTGGCAGTTGCATGTTAACTCCGTTGAAGGTGATTGGACTTGGCTGGCTGTGGTATTTACTGGTGCTTAAAAGCGCAGTCAATTACCCCACTCATTGGATTTAAAATAGACCAAAGCAGAGCGCTTTACCTGTTTAACCGGCGGATCTCTGTTGTCTGAGATCAGTAGTACTCCGAAGTCCCATTCTTTCTAGTGGCAATCACGTCTGCGGGTTAAACTATCGGCACTAAAAACAAACAGCCGAATGGCTGATAACGAACTATAAGGGGAGAGACAGGTGACAACAGAATTCGATATGAGCGGCAAGGTCGCTATGGTTACAGGTGCATCCAGTGGTTTTGGTGTAAATTTTGCAAAAATCTTGGCCGCTCGTGGCGCCAAGGTGGTGGTTGCAGCGCGCCGTGTTGATCGTCTTGAGGCCCTGGTGGCTGAGATTCAAGCAGCTGGTGGTGAGGCGGTTGCAGTGGCTATGGATGTGACCAGTGCGGATTCGGTTACTGCTGCCTTTGATAAAGGCGAAGCGGCTTTTGGCACGATCACCGTGGTTTCAAATAATGCCGGCGTTGCCGATGGCAAAAGTGCGTTAAAAGCTGATGAAGCGAGCTGGGATTGGGTTGTAGACACGAACCTGAAAGGCGTGTGGATGGTGGCTCAAGAAGCGGCTAAGCGTATGGTTGCAGCTGGTGTCGGCGGAAGCATTGTCAATACAGCCTCTATCCTAGGGCTCCGTGTAGCCTTTGCTCAGTCGGTTTACTCGGCCTCTAAAGCCGGTGTAATTCAGTTGACCAAGGCACAGGCGCTGGAGTGGGGCCGCAAAGGTATTCGTGTGAATGCATTGTGTCCTGGCTACTTTTTAACCGAAATGACTGAGTCGCTGTTTGATTCCCCTGAAAGTGCCAAGTTTCTTGGCTCGTCGCCTCTGGGACGTGCGGGCAATATGGACGAAATCAGTTCGCCATTCCTGCTGCTGGCCAGTGATGCGGGCAGTTATTTGACTGGTGTTGCAATGCCTGTCGATGGCGGGCAATGTATCGGCAGTATGTAACAACCTTAATCAAACTGCACAGATGGAAATGTTATGAGCTTGCAAGATAATCGCCGTGAATATGATTATGGAAAATTAACCCGAGAGTCTTTGTCGGCTAGCCCCTTCGATCAGTTTACGCTGTGGATGGAACAGGCGATCGAGGCGGGTATTCAGGATCCCACGGCGATGAGCGTAGCTACCGTGTCTGCCGAGGGTAAACCTTGGCAGCGCATGGTGCTGTTAAAAGACTTTGACCAGCGCGGGTTTGTGTTTTACACCAATCTTGGCAGCCGCAAGGCTAAAGAGATCGCGGCCAACGGGCAGGTGAGTCTGCATTTTCCCTGGTTGCAGTTGGACCGTCAGGTGATTGTTGGCGGGCGTGCTGAGCGTTTATCCACTGTAGATGTGATGAAGTATTTTCTCAGTCGTCCCAAAGGTAGCCAGCTGGCCGCTTGGGCATCCAAGCAGAGCAGTCGGATTAATTCCCGTCAGGCATTGGAAACCCAGTTTGCTCAGATCAAAGAGAAGTTTGCTGAGGGGGAAATTCCTTTGCCAGATTTTTGGGGAGGCTTTCGGGTGGTACCTGATGAGATCGAGTTTTGGCAGGGCGGTGAGAACCGCTTACATGATCGGTTTTGTTTTAAGCGTGAAGACACGCAGTGGGATATTGCGCGTCTGTCCCCCTAAAGAGACCGAGATTCCTGGGTCTTAAGTAGCATGATCAGACAGTCTCTGTGTTGCCAGAGACCGTCTAATCACCATTATAGATTCACGATTTGCTTTCGCTTGGATGCCACCGCAATCATGATATCTTTGACATCCTCGTTGTCGACGCCAGCATCAAGTAATACTCTTCTGAGAAGTTCTGCGACCTTCAAAAAATGATCCTCGCTGATCTGTCTGCCTATGTGGCCCCTCTTTAAGGATTCATCTTTGTAAACTTGATAAGGCTTGCCCATTGCATAGGCAAAGAATTTACATTGGTGCTCGATTAGATCGTTAAGCTGAGTATTCACGAAATAGGTTTTCAATGCAGGGCGGGCGTAGACTTGCGCATAGAACTCTTTAATGAGCTCACGCATCACATCTATACCGCCATATTTATCAAATAAGTTATCCATAATTTTTCCTATATTAAGCGCACTACCCTAGTGTTGAATTTACCTAAATAAAAGCATGGGTCCCGTTCTCAATCTGTGAGAAAAGGAAAATTAGTGTCGGATTAATGATAGGTTTAGAAACTCTCATCACTCAGCATAACTATACATTAATGTATAGAAATAACAAAAAACCTGCCACAAGGTGTTAGCTCAGACGAACTTTGATTGATTTGATGCTGATGTCATGAGGTGCTTTGATACGCCTTGAATAAGACTCTAGTACTTAATTGCTGAGATGATCAAACACCGCTCTCCAGCTGGTGTTTTTACCTTTATCTCGTCGTCGATGGATTTGCCAACCAGTGCCCGAGCTATGGGTGAGTCGATACTGATCCAGTTGAGCGCCGAATCAATCTCATCGGAGCCCACTAATCGATACACATGTTCGTCGCCACTGGTTTCATCTTCCACAGTGACCCAAGCGGCAAAAAATACTTTTGACGGGTCTCTGGGTTTATCTTCAACAATGGTCGCTTCCTCTATGCGCTTGGTGAGATAGCGCACACGGCTGTCGATTTCTCGCAGACGGCGCTTGCCGTAAATATAGTCCCCGTTCTCCGAGCGATCGCCGTTTTTGGCTGCCTCGTGAACTATATGAGTCACCTTAGGCCGTTCAATTTTCCACAGCTGATGAACCTCAGCACGCATCTTGCTGGCACCCTCTGGGGTGATATAGGGGGAGCTTTTTGGCGAGGGGGGTCGATAACGGCCCATGGCTTAGGTTCCATCCGTTAAGTTGAATACATCAAGATAGAAGGCCAGTTCACTCTCCATGGCGTGAATAATATTGTCCGCCTTTCTAAAACCATGACCTTCATCGGGGAAGGTGACATGGGCCACTTTAATACCTTTGTCCTCCAGCAACCTAACCATCATCTCTGCTTGATTGGGGGGCACTACCCTGTCTTCTAAACCCTGTAAAAAAATCACTGGGCAATTGAGGCCTTCGGCATGGTGGATCGGTGAGCGTTCAAGGTAGATATCTCTGCGCTCGGGGTAGGGACCAATCAGGCTATCCATATAGCGTGATTCAAATTTGTGGGTGTCTTTGGCCAGGGTTTCCAGGTCGCCAATGCCGTAGAGACTGGCTCCCGCCTGAAAGGTATTGGTAAAGGTCAGGGCCGATAGCACTGTGTAACCACCGGCACTGCCGCCACGGATCAAACAGCGCTGGGGGTCGATCATCAGTTGTTCGGTTAGATAGCCAATCGCATGCTGGGTATCTTGCACATCGGCAATGCCCCAGGCACCGGCCAATGAATGGCGGTAGACGCGACCTAAGCCTGTGCTGCCGCGATAGTTAATATCGACCACGGCAAAGCCACGGTTGCACCAGTACTGCAGTTTAAGGTTTAAACCGCTGTCGGCGGAACCTGTGGGGCCGCCATGGCAGAGGGCGATCACTGGGGGCAGTTCGCCTTCGAGACCGCAGTATTGGCCATTGGTTGGGGGATAATAAAAAGCATGAACCTGTTGGCTGTCGGTAGCGTCGCCACTGGCAAATAAAATCGATTGTGGTTCGGCGAGGTCCTCAGGGTCCAGTGCCAGGGTGGCAGGGGAATAGACTGACTCCACAGTAGCTTGAGGGTTAATGCTGATTAGCTCGCTAGGCAATGCCGCGGCACCGGCGACGACAAAGAGTTGATCTTGATGACAGGTCAGCGCCTGCATACTGCTGTAATGGCAGTCTATTGGGTTCAGTTGGCCCGAGGCAATATCAATAAAACCACTGTGCCAGATACCTTTAGCGGTCCAGATACAGGCAATGTTATTGGCATCAATAAAGTCATAGGTCGTCATGCCAAACTGCCACAGAGGCGTGGCAAATTCGCCGTCCATTTCTAGTACTGGAAGGACGGCACAATTTTCAATGCGGTAAATATTCCACCAGTTATTTTTGTCCGAGACAAAATAGAGCTGATTGTCCGGTGACCACTGGGGTTGAAAAATAGCTTCGCTGTTGTCTGCGCCGGCCATCAAGGTTTTATCCACTAGCGCGCCATCTGTGAGATTGGCCTGCCAGAGTTGGGTGCTGTCCCAAGGCATATTGGGATGCTGCCACTCTATCCAGCAAAGCTGTTTGCTGTCGGGGCTGATGCGTGGATAGGCGTAAAAGTCTGCGCCGCTCACCAGAGTGCTGAGGCTGCCATCGCTGATGGCAATGCTGACCAGTGTGTTTTCCGGTTCGCGATCTTCATGATGAACTTCACAGACGGCAATAAGCCGCTGGCGCGCTGGATCAAGAATGAGGTCAGCAAAGCGCGGACCCTTTTCAGTGATAGCGACAGGCTGTTTGTTCTCAGTGAGTGACAGCTGATAAATACGTTGGTCGGCGGCATTCACGAAATACAGCGACAGTTCATCTGCTGTATAGGCCATGCCGCCATATTCATGTACTCGGCTGCTATGGCTAAAGGGTGCTGTGAGTAAGTCTCTGATACTGCCATCCGCCTCGCGGCACATAATGACATTGCGACCCGCTTCCCAGGGACGACTTTCAATCCAGAACAGACGCTCGCCGTGGGACTGAAGAAAATTTAATCCCGGCGCTGCACGCGTGATTAACTCTGCGCTAATTGCTGACGGCCAGCTGCCATAGGCTTTGGGTATTTTGTTCATATCAGCCCCCCGCCAGTTTGACATTGTGGCCGAGCTTTTCCAGTTCGGCTTTGAGGGTATCCCGATGATCGCCCTGAATTTCAATCACGCCATCTTTTACAGTGCCACCGGTGGAGCATTTCTGTTTAAGCTGCTTGGCCAGTGTTTTTAAGTCGCCAGCTGCCAGACCCAGCCCAGAGACCGTGGTGACACCTTTGCCTTTACGACCTTTGGTTTCGCGACGAATGCGCACAGTGCCATCGCTCTCGACGATCTGCTCTGAGGCGGCTTGTTTAATGCGCCCTGAATCCGTGGAGTACACCAGTCGCGATTCGTTGTTTACCATATGGGTTCTCGATTGCTGGATTGGTCTTTTGGTTGGTGTTTAGGTTGGTGTTTAGGTTGGAATTTAAGTGCTCAACAGAATTTTACCAATATGCTGGCTCGATTCCATCAGAGCATGCCCATTATGAGCCTCAGCCAATGGAAAGCGGCTGTGAATCACAGGCTTAAATTTGCCCTCGGCAATTAATGGCCAAACCTGCGACTCAACCCCCGCAGCAATGCGCGCTTTATTCTCGAGAGGCTGAGCCCGCAGAGTTGAACCGGTTAAGACTATTTGCTTGAGCATCAAAGGCAGCAAATCCAACTCTACTTTCGAGCCTCGCAGAAAGGCAATACTAACAATTCTCGCCTGAGGTGCGCAGGCACTGAAGTTACGCTGCATATAGTCGCCACCGACCATATCCAAGATCACATTGACGCCGCTGCCGGTGAGCTCTCGGCAGACCTCAACAAAGTCTTGCTGATTGTAGTTCACCGCTTTCACTGCACCCAGTTCCTCACAGACCGCGCACTTTTCATCGGAGCCAGCCGTGGTGATCACATTAACCCCCATGGCCGTGGCCATCTGAATCGCCGTGGTGCCAATACCGCTGGAGCCACCATGGACCAGCAGCCATTCGCCAGCTTTTAACTCTGCACGCTCAAATAGATTGTGCCAAACCGTAAAGCAGGTTTCGGGTAATGCCGCGGCATCCACCAGATCCAGGCCTTCGGGAATGGGTAGGCACAGAGACTCTTCGGCAATGGCATATTCAGCATAGCCACCGCCTGACAGCAGCGCACAAACCTGATCGCCAATTGCCCGATCTGTAACTCCCTCACCCATAGCGACCACCGTGCCCGAGACTTCGAGGCCAGGGATATCGGTAACACCTGGGGGTGGCGGGTAAAAACCCATACGCTGAAACACATCTGGGCGATTGATGCCGGCTGCAGCGACTTGTATCAATAGCTGATTGGCGGCGGGTTGAGGCACAGCTCTGGAGCTGGGCTGTAAAACCTCTGGGCCGCCTGGTTGGGTGATTTCGATGCTAGTTTGGCTTGTGGGTAAGCTCATATTGGGTGCACTCAGTTCAAAGGGGGAGTTTAGCTGGACTAGTGCTGTATTGGTACGTGATAAATAGGCTTTGTATTACCCAAGCACTCGAGTTACTGCGCTATTGGCACTGGGGCTGAGCAATGACGCCATATTTGTAAACAATTTAAACAGGCCGCTACCATGCTGGATGACAAAATGGGTATTTCCTGCGGCGATCTCAAGTTCATTGGCAGCGGTGAGTTCACAGAAGTCTTTAACTGCTTGTGGCTCTAGCTGGCAGGTTTGCAGGGTAAATCTATTGCGAAATTTTGGGTTCTCCGCAAGTCCCAACTGAGGCCAAAAATAGTCTCGGTCGCAGGCGCAATATTGATAAACAATCTCTTCGGCCTGAGAGCCAATTATTTTAGCGATCTTTTCTCGCTGATTGGCTGCGACCATCTGCGCTTCAAACCCGGCTGTCCCATAGGCGGCATGATAGAGACCGGCATCTTGCAATACTTTAGAAGCTGACCAAGAACGCAGCAGCTCTTTTGTACCCTGAAGGTGATCTATCAGGTTGCCATTAATATGTGCAAAGTCGGCTGCGCCGAGGGCTGCGAGTTGTTTGAATTTTTCGTCCATAAAATACTCATTTTTGCTGTTTTTTGAGACTCAACTCCTTAACGCAACAAACACACCACCACCCATTAACAGCGCACCAGAGCCGAATTTCAGATATTTGGTTTTGGGTGAAGCTGCAAACGAGGATTTGGTTTTTGCAGCAACATAAGCATAGCCTGCCATTACCAGACCGACAGAGAATGTTGCGATTAAAAATAATAGCCCTATGTCAGTCATCGAAATAGTCTTCAGATCTAAAAAGGCGGGGAAGAAACTGAGATAGAACAGGGTGACCTTTGGATTGCTCACTGAGGTGGCGAGTCCGACTAGATAGTTGGTGGAGTAGTTGGCGGGTTTGAGTGTTGCGCTGGGCGTATTGCTATTGCCGGAGGTGATCAGCTGGAAGCCTAGGTAAATAAGGTAAGCGGCGCCAGCGTATTTAATGATAACAAAGAAGCTGCCCATCACTTCCGCAAGGGTGGCTAGGCCAAATATGGCGAGGGCGATAAAGATAAAGTCGCCGCTGAGAATGCCCATGGCGGTGGCCAGACCTTGGCGAAAGCCAGAGTCCAGTGCCCGGGCGACGACGACCACAACGCCAGGTCCTGGGAGTAGGGCGAGGACGATCATGGTGCTGTAGAGGGCAAGTGCTGAGGTGAGGGTCATTATTTTGATGCTGCTTTGAGTTTGTTCCAGAGTCGCCCATCGATGGCGGCTAGTCCTAGGCCAATAAAGGCCATGCCAGCGAAGTGCTCAATTCTGAGCTGTTCATCGAGCACCAGCCAACCCAGTAGGATTGCGGTTACCGGTACTAAAAAGGCTACCAGAGTGACATTGGTCGCCCCTGCCGAGGAGAGGACATTAAAAAATAGGATATAGGCGAGGGCGGTTGAGAAGGCGCCTAAGGCAATCACGGCTAACCAAACTTCGTTGCTTGGGTTGGCGAGCTGATCGGGGCGTTCGAGCAAGAACACTAGGGGCAATAACATAATAGTGGAGGCGGTAACCTGACCCACGGAGGTTTGAAATGGACTGATACCCATGGTTTTGAAGCGGCGGCCAAAGGAGGTGGCAAAGCCATATGAAATTGCGGCGCCAAGAATGGCTAACTGGGCTAGGGTGTCTGTGCCTACCTGCTCTAGTGACGAGGGTCCCATTAAGACGATAACGCCAAAGAAGCCAATAGCGACGCCAGTGATTTTGCGGGCGGTCATCTGTTCATCGGGCAATAGCCAGCCGGCAATGACCACAGTAAACAATGGGATGGTGGCGTTGAGGATAGAGGCTAGGCCTGAGGCGATGTGGGTTTGTCCCCACACGATCAGTGAAAAGGGGATGACGTTGTTGAGTAAGCCCATGATAAAAAGGTCGCGCCAGAGCTTGGCGGTTTTGGGGGCTTGGTGCTGTGATAACAATAAGATCATCCACAGGATGGTGGCTGCAATGGCGACGCGCAGGGTGACTATAGTGAGTGGCGGCAGTTCGGCAACGGCGACACCAACGAAAAAGAATGAGCCACCCCAGAGGAAGGACAGGGATAGAAGCATTGCCCAGTCTTTGGAGCCCATGTTTTGTTTGATCATTGGGTGTTCCTAAATGTTTGTTGGCGAGTTTTTGTTGCTGAAAATGATGGCAGTGAGACTCTTTGGATTCCCTCAGAGTGACATAGATTGAGGGATTCTGACAGGGTGCATTTGATTGGTGCTTACAGTGTCGGCGAGGAGATCCTTCGGCTTCGCTCAGGATGACAGGCTGGTGGGTCAGAATGACAGATTGGTGGATAATGTCAGCCCAGCCATGCACTGTCTTTATTGGCCAATAGCTTGCTGTTATCCCAAGCTCCCTCAATTCTTTTATCCCACCGGCCTTTATCTATGTCATCTCGACAGAGCGAAGCGACGGGGGACCTTGAGATCTCTCATATTCGCTCGAGATGACAGGTGACTTCTGTTCCTATTTTTTTATTGTGGTTACAGCACTAAAATCCACAAAAATCTCAGCGGTATAAACTATCTCGTCAAAAGAGGGTTCAACACTTCTTGGCGCTGGGGCCTTTATATGACTTATAGATTTATCACTATAACTGCGGCTGCGCTTTGATGCGGTGACCACAACTTCTTCAAGCATCTGTGCTCCCTGAGTACCTTTCACCCAGAGTCGATTATCTCTAAAACTCACCGGAGTCAGTGTCACACCCAGTGAGGATTCATAGAGGGCTTTTTGTTTCATTATCTTTTCGAGGGCCAGCTGTTTGACTCTGCTTTTATAGACGTCTTTCTGGGAGTGCTCGAAGGCGATATCGGAGAGTTCGACTTCCTGTTTACTGTCGGTCACTGTGGCAATAGTCCTGAGCTGCGACTCCTCGGTAATAGTCACTGCCATCCGGTTAACCACTTTATAGCTGTCGGGCTTTTTACCAAACCAGCCTTATTGTGGTGAGGTGGAGAACTTGGAACTTTTAATATAATCCGGGTTTAGGCCAGAGCTGACGAGTTGCTGACTGATGGATTCTCTGATGGCAATGTTATTGGAAATAGATGTGGAGAGCAGTTTGTCTTCGCTGGTAATCACCAGGCTAATAATGGCTCTATCCGAGTAGGCCTTTTCTTCCGCTTCAGCGCTGAGCGTGACAATCTTGTCATTGGGGTGCAGGAAATGGCGTAGTTCGTTGGGGCTGCCTTTGAGTTCTGGCTGAGCAAAGGCGCTCAGGGACAGGCTGCAAAAAAGTAGGCATGTGATTAATCTGGTCATAGTGGTCTCGTCCTATTGGTCTGTGACTATTTTAAAATAGACCCTGGCAGCCGTTACTGCCTACAATGATGAGATTAAAAGGTGAAAAATAGAGAGCTGCAGTTAGACGGCTAAAATAAATAGAAAGTAGGACGCCTAAGCATGATCGAGATCACTGCCAGAGAAAAAATCTACCAGGTCATTTTTGGCACCGACACCCCGGCCGGACAGCGCTTCGATATTCTGTTGATCTATATGATCCTGCTGAGTGTACTGGCGGTTATTTTTGGGTCGATTAGTTCGATTAACGAGCAGTACGGGGTTTGGATCTTTCGCCTAGAGTGGATCTTTACCGCACTGTTCTCCATCGAGTATCTGCTGCGCATCTATTCCTCACCGAAACGCCTGAGCTACATATTCAGCTTCTATGGTCTCGTGGATCTGCTCTCCATAGTGCCCACCTATCTGGCGCTATTTGTTCCCGGCGCCAGTTACTGGCTGGTCTTGCGCCTGCTACGGGTACTGCGAGTATTTCGTGTGCTCAAGCTGGTGCGCTACCTTTCAGAAGCCAATATTTTGCTGCGCTCCATGTATGCCTCGCGGCGCAAGGTGCTGGTCTTTTTCACCGTGGTGATGGTACTCAGTGTGATTTTTGGCAGCCTGATGTTCTTGGTGGAGGGGCCGGAAAATGGCTTTACCAGCATTCCCCGGAGTATCTACTGGACCATCGTCACTATCACTACTGTGGGTTATGGGGATATTGCACCCCAGACTGTGCTCGGGCAGATTATTGCGACTATGGCGATGCTCACGGGTTATTCGATTATTGCCATTCCAACCGGTATTTTCACTGCCGAGATAGCCCGGGAGATCAACACTGCCAGCAGCAATACGCGCTGCAATATCTGTGAGCGAAGCGGTCATCATCCAGATGCCGAATACTGTTATCACTGTGGTATTGAGTTGTCGAAAACGTAGCCTAGAGACTTAACTGAGAAGCTTAGGCTTTACCTTGTAGCTTGATGCTCTGAGGCAATGCGATAACTCAGCGCCTCTTGATAGTCTTCACTGATCACCTGCTCTCGGCCAGCCAGATCGGCAATACTTCGCGCTACCCTCAATACCCGATAAAACCCTCTAGTCGAAAGCCCAAAGCGCGTAATTGCGTGGTCCATCAAATGACGCTGTTCGCTGCTCAGTGGACAGATAGTTTTCAGTTCTTCACTGCTTAGCTGGCTATTGGTTTTGCCCTGCCTCGTTAACTGTCGCTCGCGGGCGACGCAGATCCGTTGCTGAATCTGCTGGTCGCTTTCGCCTCTGGGTTGGTCTTTATGGTTTGCCTGCTGCTGGTTTAGCAGCTGATTGTTTTCTATGGGGGTGACCTGTACCTGCAGGTCGATGCGATCTAACAAGGGGCCGGAGATCTTGCTGCGGTAGCGGTTGATCTGGTCGGGGGTGCAGCGACAGCGCGGGCTGCCTAGATAGCCGCAGGGGCAGGGATTCATCGCGGCGATTAACTGAAAGTTGGCCGGATAACAGACCTGTGCCGCAACTCGGGAGATATTGATCTCGCCAGATTCCATGGGTTCACGGAGTACTTCTAATACGCTGCGAGAAAACTCTGGTAGTTCATCGAGAAACAGTACGCCCTGATGGGCGAGGGAGATTTCCCCAGGCCTGGGACTGCTGCCTCCTCCCACCAGTGCCGCGGAGGATGCAGTGTGGTGGGGTGCGCGAAAGGGTCGTGCCCAGATCGGTTGGCGCAAGCCTTTGCCGGCTACAGAATAGATAGAGGCGACTTCCAGTGCCTGTTGGTTGTTTAGCGGCGGCAGTATGCCGGGCAGGCGACTGGCGAGCATGGTTTTGCCCGTTCCTGGAGGGCCGTAAAAAAGTAGGTTGTGTCCGCCGCTGGCAGAGATCTCCAAGGCGCGCTTGGCATGGTGTTGGCCGATCACCTGATTGAGTTGGCTCTGGTTGTCGCTGGCTCTGATGTTGGATTGGTCTCGGGGATTTATTGCAGCATTTTTTGATGAGTCCCAAAGTTGCAGCTGTGTCTGCTGTAGTAGGTGCCCAGAGATATCTAATAAATGTGTGCAGGGCAGGATCTTCAGGCCGTCGACCAGAGAGGCTTCCTCAGCATTGTGGCGGCTGATAATCAGCTGCTTGCCCTCATGCAGGCATCCCAGTGCTGCGGGCAATACTGCGTCTACACCGCGGGTGTCGCCGGAGAGGGCCAGTTCGCCAATAAATTCATATTGATCTAGTTGATCCAGGGGCACCTGGCCCGAGGCGGCAAGAATTGCCACGGCAATGGCTAGATCGAAACGACTGCCTTCTTTGGGGAGTTCGGCGGGGGCCAGATTGACTGTAATGCGCCGTGCAGGAAAATCAAAGTGCGAATTGAGAATGGCGCTGCGGACGCGATCTTTGCTCTCTTTAACCGCGGTTTCAGGCAGGCCGACCATATGAAAGCTCGGCAGGCCATTGGATAGATGCACTTCAACTGAGACCAGTGGTGCATTGATACCCAGTTTTGCCCTGGTGTTGACCACCGCAAGTGACATTGCATACCTCCCTGTATGGCTGACTAGAATCACCCCTCAATCCGCTGAGGGGGTTTAAATCTGTAGGCTATTTATTACTTTTTATTGCTATCGCGAGCGGTTAGCTGGCGAATACTTTCTTCGAGACCGCTGATCTGTGTTTCTAAGGCGTCGAGCTTTTCTCTGGAGCGGTGCAAAACGGCCTGTTGAATATCGAATTCTTCCCGGGTAACCAGATCCATTTTTTGCAGGGCCTTAGTCATGGCAGAGCGAACCTGCATCTGTGCCTCGTCCCCCAGAGCCTGAGCGCCTGGTATAAAAGCCTGATTAAACTGTTTGATAAATTGGTTCACAATATTGTCCTGATTCAATGGGTAACTCCTCTTTTGGCCCCTATAGGCCCTGCAGCCCCTAGCAATGACTCCAGTCTAGCAAATTGCACCAAGATACCCCACGCATTTACAGCAGTTGAGACCTGTCACTCTAAAGAGGCATTGCCCTGTCCAGTTTGGTGCGGAGGCAACCTCAGTTGCTTTTGGCTATGCACCATATTGGTACGTTTACGGACTATTTAATTATAAATTGATCGAAAAGACGGCCAGCAAAGTGTTGGCACGGGATATGCATTGTCCTCTTTGAAGTATCAAAAAACTTAATGTTAAGTACGTTTCAAAATCTATTTAAAATTTTATATCTTGGGAGATATATCGATGAAAGCTTTAAAAACTGCAATTTTCGCTGCAACTATGATGTCTGGTGCCACTGCAATGGCTGCTGAAGTTTCTGGCAACGTAGCAATTGGATCTGATTACTTTTTCCGTGGTGTCGATCAAGCTGGCGGCGAAGCGCTGTCTGGTGGATTCGATGTTGGTTTTGAAAATGGCTTCTACGTTGGTACTTGGGCCTCAAGCGTCGATTTCAGTGGCGGTTTAGAACTTGATTACTATGCTGGTTACGGTGGCTCTATCTCTGAAGACGTTAGCTACGACATTGGTTACCTGTACTACGGCTACCCACAGGGTCCAACAACTGAAGAGTTCGAAGAAGTTTACGCCAGTGTTTCAGCAGGTGATGCAACTCTAGGTTTTGCTTACTCAGATGATTACTACGCTTCAACTGGACATTCTACATATGTTTATTTTGATTATGGCGTGGTTCTCAGCGAAGCATTTAGCCTGGGCTTGCATGTCGGCACCATGTCTGCTTCCGATCCTGCCAACGAAGCTGATGACTACTCTATCTCTTTGAGCACTGAAGCTGCCGGTCTTGGTTTTGACCTTAGCTGGATTGACTCATCTGAGAAAGGCGGCCTGTTTGCCGACAACGAATTTGTATTGACTGTTTCTAAGTCTCTGTAATTTTTAAACTTTTATCTTGCTCATCTAAAGCGGGTGGCTTCGGCCACCCTATGGAGATTCTCAATGAAATTAATAACTGCAATTGTAAAACCTTTCAAGCTTGATGAAGTGAGAGAGGCCCTCGGTGACCTTGGTGTCGCTGGAGTAACAGTAACAGAAGTAAAAGGGTTCGGACGTCAGAAGGGCCACACTGAGTTGTACCGTGGTGCTGAGTACGTTGTTGATTTCCTTCCCAAAGTTAAGTTGGAAATTGCACTGGCAGACGAGATGGTTGATAGCGCAGTAGAAGCTATTACCAACGCTGCACAAACCGGCAAAATCGGCGATGGAAAAATCTTTATTTCAACGCTTGAAGAAGTCATTCGAATCCGCACCGGTGAAACCGGCGCTGAAGCTGTATAACAAGAGGCCTTAAAATGAATTCCGATATAATTGAAATCAAATATGCATTGGACACCTTCTATTTCTTGATGTCTGGTGTATTAGTAATGTGGATGGCCGCTGGCTTCTCCATGCTCGAAGCCGGTCTGGTTCGCTCTAAAAACACGACTGAAATTCTTACCAAAAACGTGGCGCTGTTTGCCATCTCTTGCTGCATGTACATGGTAATGGGCTACGCCATTATGTACGGCGGCAGTGCAGGCGGTTTTCTTCCTGACGTTTGGTTTGGCAACATTATTGGTAATGCGACAACTGAAGAAGTTCTGGCTAGCGGTGGTGATACTTACTACTCCGGCGCATCTGACTTTTTCTTCCAGGTTGTATTCGTTGCTACCGCTATGTCGATCGTCTCAGGTGCAGTTGCTGAGCGAATGAAGCTGTGGGCATTCCTTGCCTTTGCTGTTGTGATGACTGGCTTTATCTATCCTATGCAGGGTATGTGGAAGTGGGGCGGCGGTTTCTTAGACGTTGCTGGTTTCCAAGATTTCGCAGGTTCTGGTGTTGTTCACCTCTGTGGTGCTACTGCTGCTCTGGCTGGCGTATTGTTGCTTGGCGCTCGTAAAGGCAAGTACTCAGCTGACGGTAAAGTTAACGCGATTCCTGGCGCCAACATGCCTCTCGCGGCTATCGGTATGTTCATCCTGTGGATGGGCTGGTTCGGTTTCAACGGCGGTTCTGAGTTGATGGTGTCGAACATTGCTGAAGCTAACGCAGTATCGGATATCTTCGTTAACACTAATGCTGCTGCCGCTGGTGGCCTGCTGGCTGCTCTGGTTCTGGCGCAATTGCTCTATGGCAAAGCTGATCTGACTATGGCTGTTAACGGTGCTCTGGCTGGTCTGGTTGCTATTACTGCTGAGCCTTTGGCTTGGACTGGCGGAGCTGCAACTCTTGTCGGTGCCATTGGTGGCGTAATTGTTGTGTTCTCTGTGAAGCTCATGGATTCTCTGAAAATCGATGATCCCGTCGGTGCGATCTCTGTCCACGGTGTAGTCGGTATCTGGGGCCTGTTAGCAGTTTGTTTCTCTGGCAACGACAGTGCAACTCTTATCGGTCAGTTGACTGGTATCGCTGTGATCTTCGCCTGGACCTTTGTTACTAGCTTTATCGTTTGGTCGATATTGAAAGCTGTAATGGGTATCCGTATCACTGCAGAGCAAGAGTTTGAAGGTTGTGATATCGCCGAGTGCGGTATTGAAGCTTACCCTGAGTTCTCTTCAAGCAAATAGTTTTAAAGTTTCCCCCTCTTAGTAGTAGTACTACTAGACAGTACCTTTCCGGGGCCTTATGGCCCCGGATTTTTTTTGCCTGAAATTTCTCTACTGACTCTGTCGGCCACCAATAAGCCCTGAATAGCCCTATAATCGGTATATTGGCTTATCTGAAGATGCAATTTGTATTTGAAACAGGTATCTTTACAAAAGAATTAAAATTACTCGGAGAACCACATCAATGAAGTTAATTACAGCGATTATCAAGCCATTTAAACTCGACGACGTGCGTGAGGCACTTGCAGATGTAGGAGTGCAAGGTATTACAGTCACAGAGGTAAAAGGCTTTGGTCGGCAGAAAGGGCACACTGAGTTGTATCGTGGCGCCGAATATGTGGTGGATTTTCTACCTAAGATTAAGCTCGAAATCGCCATTGGCCAGGACATGGTCGACAGTGTAGTTGAAGCGATTGCCAAGGCAGCTGCCACTGGCAAGATTGGCGATGGCAAGATTTTTATCTCCACCCTAGATGAAGTGATTCGTATTCGCACAGGTGAAACTGGCGAGCAGGCGGTATAGTCAGCGTTAAATAGCTGGCGCTAAATTTTCAACTAAGGCTTTCTGCTTTTAGAAAGCCTGTTTAATTCACCAGCGTTTATACCCTTCACAGGGAACCTCTGTGGATTATTTGACTCCAAGAAACTCTTTAAGACTCTCTTAACCTCTCTTAACCTTTTTAGACCCTCCACATAATTCAAGGATGGACAAGTGCAAAATTCTTTGACCAAAGCTAAGCGCAATATTTTCAGCTCAATAGCCATTTTGTTAGTCAGCCTCTGCTCCGCGCAGTGGGCCATGGCCGCTAGCGAAAAAGACATTCTGAGCAATCTTTCCGCAGTGCGCCCTGATCTTAAGTTTGAGTTTGTCGGTGAATCTGTTCTGCCAGGTTTCTATGCAGTGCAGGTTGAAGCTGGTCCGCTGCTCTATGTCTCTGCAGATGGCGGTCATTTCTTTGATGGCAATCTCTACCAAATTACCCGCAGCCAATTTGTCGATGTTCGCGACGTGGCTCTAAATGACACTCGACGGGATCTGTTTGCTGCTCGTGGTACTGACGACATGATTGTTTTTAAGCCTACAGGGCAGACTAAAGCGATTATCAATGTGTTTACTGATGTCGACTGCGGCTACTGCCGCAAGCTGCACAATGAAGTGCCGCAGCTCAATGCCATGGGTATAGAAGTGCGCTATCTGGCCTTCCCAAGAGCGGGATTGGAATCTGCGTCATACGATAAGATTGCCACTGCCTGGTGTTCAGATACACCCAATGAAACCCTAACGGCAATCAAGAATGGCGTGCGTACCAGTATCTCAGTCTGTGAAGATAATCCGGTCGCCGAGCACTATCGTCTCGGAGTTTCTATGGGTGTGACAGGTACGCCAGCGATTATTCTGATGGATGGCACCTTGATCCCAGGCTATAAACCAGCCGCTGAACTCGCCGAGTTCCTTGGTGTAAGTTCGACCAACTGATTGGCAGTGGCCATATAGCTATAAAAAGCGCCCGCTTTAGCGAATATCAACCGCCCTTGCATTGACAGAGGGCGGCCTGCCATCTACTGTTGTGCCCTCTGTTATTCACTCATTTTTAGTTCGGGGAAACACCTTGAAATCGGTAAAAGTCGGTATCTGCGGTCTGGGCACAGTTGGCTCAGGCACACTCAATCTTCTTCAGCACAACGCCCAATTAATCAACCCTCGAGCCAACTGCGAAATCGCGGTTACTCAGGTAGGTGCGCGTCGCGATAACCCAAACTGCGATACCTCTACTGTTAAGGTTACCCGGGATATTTTCGATGTCGCCAAAAACCCCGATATTGATATAGTCGTGGAATTGATCGGCGGCACCACCATAGCCCGTGATCTAGTGATGACAGCCCTGGATAACGGCAAGCATGTGGTCACCGCCAACAAGGCACTGATCGCCGAACATGGCATGGAAATATTCGCCCATGCCGAGAAGTGTAATCTGATTGTTGCCTATGAAGCGGCAGTGGCTGGTGGCATTCCCATTATCAAAGGCTTGCGTGAAGGCCTGGCGGGCAACCGCATCAACTGGATGGCTGGTATTATTAACGGCACCACCAATTTTATTCTCTCTGAGATGGACAGCAAAGGTCGTGAGTTTTCCGACGTGCTGACCGAAGCTCAGGAAAAGGGTTATGCCGAAGCCGATCCCACCTTTGATGTGGAAGGCATAGATGCCGCCCATAAGCTTGTTATTATGGCGTCACTGGCATTCGCTATCCCCCTCGACAGCAGCAAGGTTTTTACTGACGGTATCACTAAGCTAGATCCCCAGGACGTCGCCAACGCTCGCGAGTTGGGCTATGTGGTTAAGCATTTGGGTATAGCTCGCCAGACCAACAAAGGTGTTGAACTGCGCGTTCACCCAACTCTAGTGCCGAAAAACTGCCTGATTGCCGGCGTAGATGATGTGCTCAACGCCGTGATGGTCAATGCCGATGCGGTTGGCACTACCTTGTTTTATGGTCCAGGTGCCGGCGCCGCTCCCACAGCTTCCTCAGTGGTAGCAGATATTATTGATGTAGCGCGAGTGATGAACAACGATCCCCAGAGCTGGGTGCCAGCCCTTGGCGTGCCCACCAGTGCAGTTGCAGCCCGCGACATTCTCGATATCCAAGAGATTGAAACCAGTTTCTATATGCGCTTCTCAGCCCTAGATCAGCCCGGCGTATTGTCTACAGTCACCGGTATTATGGCTGGTGCGGGTATTAGCATTGAGGCGATTAGCCAGAAAGAGCAGCCTGCCACCGAAGAGTATGTGGACGTTATTATCCTGACCAATGTCACCCATGAAAAATCCTTGGATGCAGCGGTTGAGCAGATCGAACAACTTGAAACAGTACGCGGACAGGTAAGCTTTATCCGCGTCGAACATTTGGACCAGTAAAATGAAATATATCAGCACCAGAGGCGGCGGCGAGCCAAAGAGTTTTGAAGAGGTTGTGCTCACCGGTCTAGCTCCAGATGGCGGACTCTATGTGCCCCAGGAATTGCCCCAGTTTAGTCAGGAAGAGATAGCCTCATGGGCCGGTCTCTCTTATCAGGATCTGGCCTTAAAGATTATTACGCCCTTTGTTGATGGTGCGATTCCCCACGCTGATCTCAAAGAATTGATTGATAAATCCTATTCCACCTTCCGTCACGGCGGTATTGCACCGCTGATTCAGACCGGACACAACGAATGGATTATGGAGCTTTTTCACGGCCCGACTCTGGCCTTTAAAGATTTTGCTCTGCAGTTCTTGGGTAACCTGCTCGACTATATTCTCGCCAAGCGCAATCAAAAAGTTGTGATCATGGGTGCCACCTCCGGTGACACCGGCTCAGCTGCGATTGAAGGCTGTCGTCGCTGTGAAAATATCGATATCTTTATCCTGCACCCGCACAATCGCGTGTCAGAAGTTCAGCGTCGCCAGATGACCACTGTTGCTGCAGACAATGTGCACAATATTGCCATGCACGGTAATTTTGATGACTGTCAGAATATGGTTAAAGCCAGCTTTAGCGATCAATCATTTTTACCTGAAGGTCGTCAATTAGCCGCAGTTAACTCGATTAACTGGGCGCGAATTATGGCGCAGATCGTCTACTATTTTTGGGCCTCACTGTCACTGGGCGGCCCTCAGCGCAAGGTCTCTTTTTCAGTTCCCACGGGAAACTTTGGCGATATTTTTGCCGGTTATTTGGCGCACAAGATGGGCTTGCCCATAGAGCAGTTGGTGATCGCCACTAATCAAAACGATATTTTGCATCGCTGTATTAGCGAAAATGATCATAGCACTCGTCCGTTAGAGCAGAGCCTCGCGCCAAGCATGGACATCATGATCTCGAGTAACTTCGAGCGCTTGCTGTTTGATCTCTATGATAACGATGGCGCTGCGATTGCAGAGTTAATGAAAGACGCCAAAGCCGGAAATATGCAGCTCAGTGACTCGGTATTGGTTAAGGCCCGTGAACTGTTTTCCAGCCATCGCTGTGACAATGACGGCATGTTGGCCATGATTCGCGATGTGTTAAAAGAGAGTGATTACCTGATGGATCCGCACACGGCCATTGGTCTAGATGCGGCCCGTCACTGTCGAACTAACAAGGAAACACCAATGGTGACCTTGGCCACTGCACACCCAGCTAAGTTCCCGGATGCTGTGCGTGAGGCGGGTTATCCCACTGATCCTGAACTGCCGACTCATATGGCAGATCTGTTTGAGAAACAAGAGCACTACACAGTGCTGGATAATGATCAGGATGCGGTGCAGGCGTTTATTGCGGGGAATATTACCGCTTAACAGATAGTGCTTGCCGCTCCATGCTCTGTCATCCCGACCGCTGCACACTACCATCCAGGGCGCTACACACTGTCATCCTGACCGCTACACACCTTCATTCAGGCCGCTACAAACCTTCATTCA